>OJOO01000061.1_pt1 | contig 50582 bp, 45 predicted proteins | sample 1598171 | NCBI WGS metagenome assembly OJOO01 (sample SAMN01915208, study PRJEB22387) | human gut metagenome | isolation source: stool | host: Homo sapiens | place: USA
CTCCCTTGCCGTGCGCTCCTGGTTTTTAGAAAAGCGCCTTGCTGCTCGCCTTGAGGTGAACGTGACGCCGGTTTTCGCAACCGAAGTGCTCGCCAGCACTGTCTTTATTGCGCTTTCGCTCGGCATCGGAGGGTTCACGGGATCTATTCTTTACGCCGTGTTTTTGCTCATCGCTTTTCTCATCAGTCGGAAAACCTTTTGGAAAACACCGTTTCCTTTCGCCTCTTTTATTTCTCACATGCGCTTTAAACGATGAATTCAACGTACCGCCATTCGCTCGCCGGGAGCGTTATTTTGTACAACCCGGATTACGATGTTCCCGACAATGTCGCAAGTTACCTCAATGCCGTCGACCACCTTTACGTTGTCGACAACCAAAACGGTAAGACGGTTGCCGAGCGTATCACTGCGCTCGCTCCCGAGAAGGTGACCGTGATTTCTAATCCGGAAAACGAAGGAATCGCTAAGCCGCTCAATACGGTCTTACGGCTTTGCCGCGACAAGTATGATCTTCTGATAACGATGGATCAGGATTCGCGTTTTTTGCCCGGTCACATGTTTTCATACCGCACTGGATTTGACGCAATGGATTGGAATTCGGTTTTCGGCGTGGGCCCTACGGCCGTACCTAAGTCGGCACAATATCATGTGGTTAAAGATGTGGGCGCCGACAAGACCTGGGGGGGGCACTGGGACGCGGTTTTTCGCATGATGACAAGCGGCAATGTCATTGACGTTTCTAAGGCACTCTTGCTCGGAGGATTTGACGAATCGCTTTTCATCGATGAAGTCGATCACGACATGTGTTACAAGGCCGACAAAGCCGGGTTCAAACTCTTTACCACTCCGGATATCCTCCTTGCCCACCAAATCGGAAATCCTCTTGCCAAGCGCTTTCTCTGGCGCACCATCCACGCAATGAATCACCCGCCGGTTCGCAAGTATTACATTGCTCGAAATCGTTTGTTTGTATGGCGTAAATATCACAGTATGAACGAAGCGTTTTTCTTTAGGCACTACATCTACGCTTCCGCCCTTGATATTTTCAAGATTCTTTACATGGAAAGTGATAAGGCTCGAAAGATTCGCGCGTCGTTCCGCGGGTTTGCCGATGCGATTAGCGGACGGACGGGAAAGCGTTTTTAGTTGCGTTGGACAACTGGCTAATTTGGATACACAAGACAAAAATGCAAAAACGGTTATTCCCGGACGCAACAGGGCTAACCCATGTACACAAAACCCATCATTTAAAAAAATCCGGAGGCTGAAACGAATCGGACTGAGCCAACGTCGAACGGCAACAGAACGGATTAGTCAATATCGAAACCGATTATCCAAAAAAGTCGTCATTGCAGATAACGACGTTAAAGCGTCCGTGTCGTCTTTTACACATCTCATGACGGGAACCGTAAGAATCGGTTCTTTTGCTTCCGTCGCCTCCGTTTGGCTTCCCAAGGTCATCAAGTCTTTTAAAAAGCGTTATCCGGAAATCCGTTTTGAGGTTCTCATGGGGGACTTCGATGAAATTGAACATTGGGTAAAAACGGGACGCGTTGATTTCGGGTTTACAAGTGTCGGGACATCGGATGATTTGCAATGAATTCCTTTAGCCAAGGATAAATTGCGCTTAGCCGTTTATGATTCTCATCCTCTTGCCAAACTTGAGACAGTTCCCGTTCGTTTGCTGGAAAAAGAACACTTCTTTTTACTCTCCAAAGGGAAATCCAATTTTGTTTCGGCCTATTTGGATGAGCACGATGTCCGTCCTTCAATCGAGCTTGTGACGTTCGATGACTACGCGATTTTGAACATGGTCAAAATGGAATTCGGTATCGGAATTCTTCCCGAACTGATTCTCCAATATCCGGTTGAGGGGATAAAAATCAAGAAACTCACCCCGAAAGGGTTTCGGAGCATTCGGTTGGTCGTTCGATCCGAAGGGAAACTCTCGTTCGTGGCTCAGAGTTTTTTACAAGTCTTTTCGCAGGAACTTACCGATGTCGTCGATCCCGGCTTTATGAAAGAATTGGATCCGCACTTACGATAAACGGTACCGTTACCCGCATCGTCCGATTGCCTTAAAGAGAGAAGGGGCTTAGCGTTGCAGCCGACACGGAGTTTCATTTTGTGCAATTAAAAATGAAGTGAATTGCAAGCAACTCGAAGAACTCGTCGGTTGGCAAGAAAATCCCTCCGTCTTAATTTTTGCCTCGGAGAAGTCCATGTACCTTGACTCTGTTAAAGACCGTTTCCCGCAAGTTCAAAAGCGTCTTATTGACTTAGCGCGGATTCCATCCGTAACCCCTCCGTCGGATACAAAAACCATTGCCGAGTACGTTGCGGCTACCCTCTCGGATATTCCCGGTGTTGCCGTCAGTGTCCTCTCCGAGGTAAATCCCATTGTCAATGTCCTCGCTTCGGTTGAGGGCGCAAAAGGTGCGGGGCATACGCTTTTATTAAACGGACACTTGGATACCTTTGAAGTTGTCACGCCTGAGAACTGGAAACATGCTCCCTTCGGAGGTGAGGTTGAAAATCGTCGTATCTTCGGGGTCGGTGTCTCGGATATGAAAGCCGGGTGTGCCTCGTTACTTGAAACATTTATTCTGATGGCCGAGCATCGCGACGAATGGGCCGGAAAACTCATTCTTACGCTCGTGGGGGGCGAAGAGTGTGGCGGCAAACACGGAACCGAATTTCTCCTCAGAACGATTCCGGAATTGTCTCGAGCCGATGCGTGTTTAATCGGCGACGTCGGAACAACGCGCGTCGTTCGATTCGGCGAAAAGGGTCGTTATCGCTTCAAACTGATGGCGCACGGCATTCCCGGACACGGCGCACACATGCACAAGACGAAAAACGCCATTGATATGCTCATTGACGCCATCGTTGATTACAAAGCTCGCGTGAAGGCGATTCCCGTCAACTGTCCGGAAGACGTTTTAACGGCCATTCGCAATGCCGGCCCTGTCTCCGAATCCGTGGTCGGAGCCGGGGAGACGGAGACACTTTTGACCGTGACGAGCAATATCGGAATTTTCCGCGCCGGAACAGCGCCGAACCTCGTGCCGGGGTATGCGGAAGTTGTGATTGACTCTCGGTTTCCCGTCGGTGTGAAAAGCGATGATGTTAAAGCCGTTCTCGATGACTTGTGCAAGGCGCGTCCCGGTATCTCGTACGAGACGATGATGATCTGCGAAGCTTTATGCTCCGATCCGAATCATCCGCTGTTAAAGACGCTTGTTTTAAACGCCCGAAGAGCATTTAACGCGCCCTGTGTTGCCACGGTTCGGCTCGGCGGAACCGACGCCAAACATGTCAGGCGTTACGGCGTTCCTTCTTTCAGCTGCGGTTGCGAAGGGGGTTTTATGGGGGCCCCGGATGAATTCGTGGACTTTGATGAATTGGACCGTGTTTTCGAAACACATGCGCGAAGTGTTTTTGAGTACATGCAATCGTAGGCGAAGGTCACTTTCATGAAAAGAATGTCGGTGCTGATTGCGTCGGCGCTTGTTTTGAGCATTCTCCTGATGCGTGCTCCCGTGACATGCGTCGGGCCTGTGGCCGAATCTCTTCGAGAGACGCTTTCCGTATCGTATGCAACGTACGGGGTTGTTTCAGCGCTTCCCGTGTTGATGTTCGGCTTAGCCGGCTTTGCGGCACCGCTTCTTTTCTCCAAACTTTCGACACGAATTTCTTTGGGGTGTGTTTTAAGCCTCTTGTCGGTGGGCCTGGCGCTTCGTCTGATCGAATCGTTGCCGTCGTTACTTGTCGGAACCCTTTTTATCGGGGTCGGCATCGCTGTTCTCAATACCGTTATACCGGTTGTTTTACGACATTATTTTCCCGGAAATGTTTCCAAAGCCCTCGGAATTTACACAGCGGCCACCGGTTGCTCGAGTTTTGTCGGGGCTTTGGTTGCCGTCCCCCTTTTAAATGCAACGGGAACGTATGCCGCAGCTCTCGGTATATGGGTTGTTTTTGCGGTGCCGGCCGCGATGGCTTGGTTTTGCGCTGACCGAACACGGTTACCTGACTTGAGAGCGTCTGAAAAGAGTTCCTTTTCGTTTCATGCGTTTCCCGATTGGTTTTCAAAAGTTCCCGTCGTTTTCACGATGAGTCTTCAGTCTTTGGTTGTCTATGCGCTCATTGCGTGGCTACCGACGCTTCTGATGAGTCGGGGAATGGATCCTGCGGCGGCCGGTTGTACTCTTTCCGTTCTTTTAATCGGTGCGGGGCTTGCAAGTCTTTTGATTGCGCCGATGATTCGTCTCTTCGGTACAGAGGGGCGGCTCTCTTTTGTCCTCACAGTCCTCTCGATTGTTCCGCTTCTCTTTTTATTTCTTCCGGGATTTTGGCCCTTTCTTGCCTGTGCGCTTTTATCCGTGCCGCACGGTGCGCGTTTTTCCCTTGCGCTCATTTTGATTTCAAAATCGTCCGTTTCTCTTTCCCAAATGCTTGCCTTATCCTCGATCTCTCAGGGATTCGGTTACATCCTCGGGGCCCTCGGGCCTTTACTTTGTGCAAGTCTTTATCGAGGAGACGGGAATTGGACGGGTGTCCTTATTTTCCTTTCGGCTTCGTGCGTTCTTTGGGGAATTGCAGCAATCGTCGGCTTTGCCAAAGCCGGAAAACAGTAACGGATCCCTGGGTTTAAAAACTTTGATCGGGGCGATAGATTTCCGTTTTCTCTGCCGCTGCGGGAAAGCGTATTCGGGCCCAGGCAAGAATCGTGTTCTGCGTATAATCGGCCAGCGTTTGTGAAAGATTTCTAAAAAGCGCACGTGGAAAGTCTTGCTTTGCCACGAGCATTAAACGTCGCTTAAAAGCCGGTTCGGGCATTGAGAAAAAGGCCAGTTTGTCAAGCAGAACATTGTCAATCAAAGTCCGATTTTGAAAAAGAGATGAAACGGGGATCAGACTCCAGCCTCGAGATCGGGCAATGAGCCCCAATTTCGTGCCGATATTGTCGACCTCGATGCGACTGTGAAAGGTTATCCCGTTGGTTGTCAGAAAGCTCACGAGGGATTTTCCCGAACGACTTCGCTTATAAGAAAAAATATACGGCAGACCGCAAAACGACAGATTGTTCCAATTCGGGGAAGGGGGGAGGGATTTTGCCAAGAATTTGGGAACGACAACAAGGGCCGGTTCACGCAAGAAGGTCATGCGCATCACGTGATTGATTTCGGTCGGAAGCTCGGAGGTGACAACCGCATCGATTTCACCGTCTTCAAAGAGCCCGCTGAGGCGATCGGTTGTCCCCGTGACGTTTAAAACGGCATCAAAATCGGATGCCGTCTCATGAAGGATTTCTGCCGAAGCTTGCGTGTAGCTCTCAATAAAGCCGATGCGTAAACTTTTGGCCCGGGAAGATCCGGCCTTAAGGGCATCAACGGCGTTGTGCAGTACGTGTCGAAACTCCTGCAAGGCTGAATAAAAATGTCTCGCTTCGGGCGTTAAGGTAAAGGGGCGTTTCCCGGCGACAATCAGATCGGTTTTCAGTGTTGCTTCCAGTTTTCGAATCTGTCGAGAAGCCGACGAAAGCGAGACGCCGAAGGCCTCGGCTGTTTTCGCAAGATTACGGTGCTGCGCAAAATGCAAGAAAACCTTGAGACTATCCGAGAAAAGATTGTCAGATAAATCGGACATGTTGTTCTCCTTGCAAAGGGCAGACGTAAGTTTCACGAAAAAATGCGCATTTCAGGAAAAACATCTTGGAATTCTCTCGCATGGTACAACGCCTTGCTATAAGGCAAAGCCCTACCTTCCGGAAATCGAAAGACATCTTGCAATGCATGCTAATTATTTTTTCATAGCTTGCAACTAGCGGGTGCATTTTCCGTATTCCCGCTAGAAACGAAACGGTTCCTATTTACCCGTTTCGTTCATTATCTCAGGAGGTTCCTATGGCAGAGACGATTCATCGCGGAAAGATTCGCAAACCGATTGCTCCGGAAATTGTTCAATATATCAGTGCCCCGATTGCCGAGGCAGACTTTCAAACATCGTACGATACGATGCTCGATGTCAATCGCGCGCATGTTCTGATGCTTGTCAAACAAGGCATTATTGATCGGGCCAGTGCCAAGACGATTTTACAGGCTACCGAGCGCCTGGCTGCCGAGCGTATTGCTCCGGATTTTGTTGCCAATCCCAAAATTGAGGATCTGTATACGAGTCTTGAGCAACGCCTGATTGCCGATGTGGGTTTGGAGGTCGGCGGTCGTCAGCATACGGCGCGTTCGAGAAATGATCTCGGGGCAACGGTTATCCGGTTGGATACGCGTGCTTACTATCTTAAAATTGCCGCGCTTTTCATTGCTTTTCGCAAGACCCTTTTAAAAGCAGCTCGAGACGGCGTCGATGCTGTGATGAGCGGCTACACACACATGCAACCTTCCGAGCCGATTACGTTCGGTCACTGGGCAAGCGGTGTGCTTTCGGGCCTTGCGCGAGACTACAGCCGATTCTCTCATGCTTGGGAGGGCCTTAACGTCAATCCGCTCGGCGCCTGTTCGATGGGCTCGACGTCGTTTCCGATTGACAGAGCCTACACGAGTCGCCTTTTGGGATTTGATGCGCCCTTACAAAACTCCATTGATTCGGTGGCAACGCGCGACTATGCAGCCGATATCGTTTCTTCGTTGGCAATCACAGCCGATACGTTAAGTCGCATGGCATTTGATTTATATATCTGGTCGACGCCCGAGTACGGCTATGTCGAAGTCGATGACTCCTGTGCCGTCTGTTCTTCGATCATGCCGCAAAAGAAAAATCCCTTTACGCTCGAACATATCAAGGCGAAGGCCGGGCACATGCACGGATACCTCATGGCCATCCTTTCGACCATGAAAAACATTATTTATTCGCATAGCAAAGATACGAGTGTGGAGGCGACCAAACACTTGATGCTTGCTTTAAAAGAGATGGAGTGCGATTTTGTTCTTGCCGATGTCACTGTTCGCGGCATAAAACTACACCGTGACCGGATGCTTGAAAATGCGCGGGAAAATTTCTGCACGGTTACGGAACTGGCCAATTACCTTGTTCGTTACGACGGGATTGCTTTCCGTGAAGCTCATAACATTGTTGCCGGTGTCGTCGGCATGCTCTGTGATGAAAAGAAGACATGCGGAGCCATTGATCGGGCTGCTGTCAATGCCGTTTCGACGAAGCTATTCGGATTTGAAACGAAATTGACCGATGAGTTGATTCGCCAGGCCTTAGATCCCGCGCGTATTGCCGAGGCCAAAAACATCACGGGCGGAACGGCGCGAGACGAAGTATCGCGTCAGCTCGATGCGATTGAACAAGGAATTCGTGCCGACGAGGCTCTTCTTGCCGAGCGCATGGAAAAAGTCAATGCCGGTGCAGCTCTTTTAAAAGAAACGGAAACGGCGCTTTTGTCTTCGTAAGCGTCCCCTGTGTCCTTCGGGGAGATTTCTCCGAAGGACAAAGCTTTACTTGAAAGAAGAAAAGCGATGCCCCTTAAGTCTGAAATTATCTTTTCCGTACCGGCAAGAACGTTTCTGACTTTTTGTCGTACGCGGAGTGTCATTAAAACACAAGCGGAACTCGCGCTTTCGGCATCGGCCGTTTCCCGGCACTTGGCGGCCTTTGAGCGACAAATCGGTTTTGCCGTAATCGATCGGATGAAAAAACCGTATGCGCCGACAACCGAAGGCCTTTATTTTGCGCAGGTTCTCACTAATTTATTAAAGCCGGCCGGTCGCGCTCAGGATGCTTTTCGAGCTAAAAGTGCTTTGCGTCCCGTTTTACGCATCGGCATCTTGCAAACATTGGTCTGTAGCGTCGGCCTCGGGCTGATTCACGACTTGGAAGGAAAAGTCGGCACCATACGCTTTCTTTCCGGTTCAAGCGATCGCCTCATCGAGAGTTTTCGGGCCAAAGAGGTCGATGCCGTCGTCATATCCCGGACCTATTCGGATTTGGAGGGTGTCCGGCGCCACGTCCTATTTTCCGAACCGACCGTACTCGTGTTGCCTTCTTCTCTTGCCGGTGCCCATGCGCATTGGAGTTGGTCGCAACTTCTTTTTTGCGGTCTGCCGTACATTCGGTATTGGCGTGCAGGCGGAGGAAAGAAAAGCCAGGACTATTTTACCTCCGTCAATTTGAATTTCCCGGACCGTTTCGAGGTTGATCATACGGCCGTGATTTTGGGGCTTGTCGCACAAGGCAAAGGCTGGACCTTAGCTCGTGCATCGCAATTGCCGACTACGCCCGAGCTCTTGGATCGAATTACCGTCCTTGCGATGCCCGAACCCGTACTCGGAAGAAAACTGTATTTACTTGCGGACCCGGATCTTCCGGAGCCCTTTTATCGTTTGCTTTTAAAGACGCTTTTGACGCAGATCGATTCTGCTGTCCGAGCTCCTTTGGCTGCAACATATCCGTGGATGACAGGATCTTTAAAACTCGGCAATTCCGATAATCCTTCGGGCTAAGGAGAGAGGCTTAAGTAAAACACTCGACCGAAGTTGCTCTCTTTGCAAAAAGAACATGCGGGAAATAAAACAAAAGGGAAGGAACGAGCGACATGGATTACTTTTCTTCGGTACGTAAGGGCAATGCTCCTTCGGACGCGTAAAAAAGGAGAAAACAATGGATGTACTTTTGCAAGCTGTTATCGTTTTCGGTGCCGTCATGCTCGGTGTCCGTTACAAGGGAATCGGACTGGGTATTTGGGGCGGGGCAGCCGTTTTGGTCCTCGCGCTTGTGTGCGGTTTAAAACCCACGTCGGCTCCGATTGATGTTATTTTAATTATTTTGGCTGTGATTACGGCCGTATCCGTCATGTACGCCGCAGGCGGCCTCGACTACATGGTCAGTATTGCCGAAAAAATCATTCGTGCCAATCCGAACCGTATTGTGATTGTCGCGCCGCTTGTGACGTGGTTTTTCACGTTCCTGGGCGGGACGGCTCATATGGTCAATTCCCTGCTTCCCGTGATTTATGAGGTCTCCATGAGCGTGGGTATTCGTCCGGAACGCTCGATGACGATTTCGACCATTGCCTCGCAAACGGCTCTTGTTGCTTCCCCCGTTGCGGCTTGTACGGCTGCGCTTTTGGGACTGTTTGCCGCCAACGGCGCCGGCAACATTACGCTCGGACACATCATGATCGTGACGGTCCCGGCTACACTCATTTCCGTTGTTTGCGGCGTTTTTGCCATGCTCCGGTACGGAAAAGATTTAAAGGATGATCCGGAATACCAAGCGCGTCTTGCCGCCGGACTCGTCCCTCCCGTCAAGCCCGCATCCGCACGTACCAATCTGCCTAAGTCTGCGCAGATTTCGATGTGGCTCTTTATTCTGGGAGTTGCCTTTGCCGTGACGGGAGGATTTATCCCGGCTGTGAGAACCCCCTTGGGCATGGCCAAACCCATGAGTATGTCCGTGTTTTTGCAACTCTGTATGTTTGCCACGTCCCTCTTAATTTTGCTCGTCTGCAAGCCCAAACTCAATGACGCCATGAACAGCCCCGTCATGAAAGCCGGTATCACGGCCGTCATTTGCGTGTTCGGTTTGGCTTGGATGGGGGATACCTTCATTAAGGCGCACAGTGCCGAGTGGGTTAAAGACTTAGGAGTGTATGTGCAGCAAGCTCCCTGGCTTCTTGCCTTTGCGTTCTTCTTCGGCTCGTCGCTTTTAAATTCTCAGGCGGCCACCGTGCGGGCGCTTTACCCCTTGGGATTTGCTTTGGGGCTTCCCGCTCCGATGATTCTCGGAATGTTCCCGGCTTGTTTAGGAACGAGCTTTTTCCCGACATCGGGCGTGATTGTGGCCTGTATTAATTACGACCAGTCCGGAACGACCCGTATCGGCAAATACGTTCTCAATCATTCGTTTATGCTCTCGGTGATTGTGACGACCGGTATTTCGACTGTTCTCGGTATCGTGTTTGCTCAACTGTTCTTGTAACACGTCTTTAACTTGCGTACCGGCAGCTTTCTCTCTCCCCTAAAGAAGGCTGCCGGTTTTTCTTTAAGGAAATGCGATGATCCGTTTACAAAGCGACTACACGAGCGGTGTTCATCCGCGTGTTCTCTCGTCACTCGTGAGGGCCTCGAAAGAAGAATATGCCGGGTACGGTACCGATGAAAAAACCGACTCCGTAGGGAAAACGGTGTTAAAAACGTGCAACCGAACTGAGGGTGCGGTTTTCTTTGTCAAAAGCGGCACTCAAGCCAATACCGCAGCAATCAGTTTCCTTTTAAAACCGACCGATTGTGTCCTTTGCGCTGCAACAGGGCATATCGCGACACAGGAAACAGGGGCTCTTGCCGGCGTCGGACACGCGGTTCAAGTCCTGCCAGGATCGCTCTCAAAGGTCGATGCAAAGAGCCTTCAGGCATACTGTCTGGCCTATGAAACCGATTCGTCACCTTCTCATCTTACGAAACCGGCTGTTCTTTACCTTTCCTTTCCCAATGAAATCGGACAGACGTATACCTTAGAGGAACTCGAGGCGATTTCTCACGTGTGTGTTGAGCACGGACTCTTTTTATACATTGACGGAGCACGGCTTTTTTACGGACTTGATGCCGAGGCGTCCGTGACGCTTTCCGATATTGCGCGTTTGGCGGACGTTTTTACAATCGGCACAACCAAATGCGGCGCACTTTCTGCCGAGGCGATTGTTTTTCGCAACAAAGCTCTGGCACATCGCTTTGATGCCCATTTACGACGTGCCGGTGCATTGAGTGCTCGCGGCTGGGTTTGTGCTGTTCAAATTGAGGCATTACTGAAAAACCGCCTTGCCTGGCGCCTTGCACATACCGCGAACACAAAGTCTGGAAAGCTTGCCGAGGTTTTTGCCAAAGCAGGGATTTCGTTTGTTTCTCAGACAAAAACAAATATGCAATTCGTGCGCCTTCACCGCCAACACATCAAAGCCCTGAAACGAATTTGTCAGTTTCAAATTCAACGACGCTTTGACGACGGGTCGGTTCAAGCGCGCTTTTGCACGACTTGGGCCACGCCGGCAAGCATTATCACGCGTATCGCGCGTGCATTAAAGGAGATCGATCATGCCTAAACCGCGTATTGCCGTGTTAACGACCGGAGGAACGATTGTTTCAGTTGCTTCCTCGGCCCTTGAAATGAACAACTACGGGCAGCTTGCGGGATTTACTTCTCTTTCGAGTCAAGATCTCTTGGCCTCGATTCCCGGTATTGAAGCGCATGCGGACATCACGGTATTTCCGGTAACGGATATCGGCAGTGCCCGTATGGGGTTTGATGCATGGATTAAGATTGTGCGATGCATAGAAGATCTTGATCGAAGAGACTCGGCCGACGGTTTTGTTATCACACACGGAACCGATACGCTCGAAGAAACAGCCTATTTTCTCTCTCTTGTTCTAAAAACTGAAAAGCCCGTTGTTTTAACAGGAGCCATGCGCCCGTCAACGGGACTTAGTGCCGACGGTCCGATGAATTTGGCCGGAGCAATTTGCCTTGCCGCCTCAAGCGAGGCCCGAGCTATGGGGGTCCTCGTATTGATGAACGACACGATTAGTTCGGCTTTTTCCGTTCAGAAAACGAACACGACGAATGTGGCGACGTTCCGGAATCCCGGTCTCGGATTCCTCGGCTTTATGCAGGACTGTAAGCCCTTCTTTTTCACTCGCCCCCTCAAAGCCCAGACGAAAAAAACGCCATTTTTTATCGACGACTTTATTCCTTTCCCCCGTGTTGATGTGAATTTTTGCACGCTCGGTTCGGACGGAAAACTCATCGAAGCGATGGTTGCATGCGGCACACAAGGGATTGTCAATGCCGGTGTCGGTCATGCCAATATGTCCGTTTCCGTTCGTGAGGCGCTCGCTCATGCCGCTCGGGAGGGAATCCCCGTTGTTCTGACAAGTCGCGTAGCCTCGGGCATCGTCACTCCGGTAGAAAAATTTGCACCGTACGGGTTTGTTGCCGGATATATGCACACGCCGCAAAAAGCACGCATTCTTCTTGCTGCGGCTCTGACAAAAACGAATGAGAGGGCCCGGATTCAGGAAACCTTCGAGACTTACTAAGAGAGTTGCTTTTTGACGAGGAGCCCTTTTTCAGAAATCGGAAAAGTCTGATTTTTCAATGCGAAAGGTTAACAGTTCGCGAGAACGGGAAAACTCAGGCGAGAAAGACGTTATTGCAAAAAGAAAGGAAAGCCTCTCTGTGTGATCCGGGAAGAGAAAACAGGCTTGCGTAGCCGCCGCAGTTTGCTTTAATACATAAAGCATTTTTCGGCAGGGCTTTTAGGACACGAGCGGTTTGCCTTGTAGGAACAAAATCGTCGTAGGCCGGACAAAAAAGTGCAATCGGCATCGTGATGCTCGGCAAGAGGGTCAGCGGGTCGGAGCTTTGCCCGGGTAAAAATGAGGCAGCTATGTGGCCGACCCCGGGGCCGTAGCGATCGATAAGCCATCCGGCATGTGTCGCGTAGACAGATTCCAAAATCAGTCCTCGGATTGCATGTTCGTGTTGTGCGACGCGTAGCGCGGCATCGGCTCCGGAGCCCTGACCGAAAAGGATGATTGCGGTCTCGGGAAAGCGTCGTTGTGTTTCTTGAAGGACGGCCTCCAAGTTTCTTTCCATGCCGTTAAGTGTCAGTACTCCCGTACTTTCACCGGCTCCCGGCCAGTCAAACCCGACGACGGGTATTCCTGCAGCCGCAAGCCAAAGGATTTGCGGTAAATTAAAGGAAAGGTTTTTAACGGGGGCTCCGGCATACACAATCAGTCCCCGGGAGTTTTCCGACGTAACGCCTTCGGCGTGAAAAACTTTCCCGGAAAGGGTACTCTCGTGTAATCCGGGTATTCGAAAAGCCTCCGAGGCAATCCCAAACGTTTGTTCGCGCCAGTAAAGGCGCTTGTCCGTATCGAAAAAGAGCGTCTCTGTCAAACGTCCGAGTGTGTGTTTCAATCCCATGGCTTACGCATCAAGTGAACTTCTCAGAGAACGAATAAGTCGGGTGTTTTCGCCCGGGGTTGCCAGTGTTTTAAGATCAAACAACGCAGCAACCCGCTCGGGTGTCAGAAGTTTTTCTTTTATCAGAGCCTCGCTTACCGAGCACTTTTCTTTTTGCATGACAGCAAAAACGCGATCGGCGATTGCGTTTCCGAGGACTTTCTGTACAAGGACAAGCAACGCTTGTGATCGAGAGGCTTCTTTTTCTGAAAAAGCCGGTTGGGCCGCAATGCCCGTGATGATTTTTTCGATAGTTTTTCTCATGACGCGATCGAGAAGATTGCCTGAATCCAAAAGTGCTTTGAGTATTGTACTTTGGCGCATTCCTTCTGAGAACCAACCGCTCATGGCACTTGCCGTCGCAGCGGCATCGGACGAGGCCACACCGTCGGCAATTAAGGCACCTAATTGCGCCATCGTCGGATTGACTTTCCCCGGCATGATGGAACTTCCCGGTGCGACGGCCGGAAGGGCAATTTCCCGAATACCGCCGCGCGGTCCCGATGTCATCAGAACGAAGTCATGCATCGTCTTCCAATAATGCACGGCAAGAGACTTTAAGAGTCCGTGGGCAAATAGGGGAGTGTCGACGGCATTAAGACCGTCCATGGGGTCGGAATCGAATGTGAAGGGAACGCCTGTTAGGTCACTGAGTTGAGTACAGACGGCTTGAGCGAAACCGGAATCCGTACCCAAACCCGTTGCGTCATTGCCGGCCCCGAGTAGGGAGACGGTAAAAGTATCAAGAGCGTTTTCAAGACGTCGTGCAATTCGTTCAAAACCGTGTGCGCGTGACGTGAAGTCATCTGCCAGAAAAATCGGCAATCCGTCTTGAAGTGAATTGCGTGCACATTTAACCGTGGTTCCGAATTCGCGGGCTTTCTCTCGCAGTGCCGAGGCGACTTGACGCGCGCTAGATGCGTTTTTCTTAACCATTCGATATGCCGCGGCATTTAAAAGGGTCGCCGTGATGTCGGCACTGGCACAGTTGCGTTCGACATCCGAGCACGTCACGGTCAGTGCGGGCGTCGTCGCCTTTTGTGCCAGCAAAAGAGCAAAATTCCGATAAAACGGATGCCCGAGAATCCCGTAAATCGGTGTTGCTCCCAAAGGGGCCTCTTTGACAAGATCCTTTGCAGCACGAGAGAGGGCGGCGGCTTTCTCTGGGCTTAGAACTCCGAGCGAGGCATTTGTCCGTGCTACAGCCGTATAAATGTCGGCTAAAAGTTCAACGATGTCCGGGTACGAAGCCAGAGTCAGCTTTCCGAGTTTGCCGTAAGAGGGCATTTCCGGGGGATTGTTTTGAATGAGCGTCATTTTCTCAGGGTCCGTAGTTAGGAAATCTTTCTGAATTTTCCGTATTTTTCGAACATGGCAACGGTCGAAGCACGGTCGGTTAATTTTTGAATGTCAAACAATTCTTCAATGGCATCGGGCGGCAAAAGCTTGTCTTTTTCAGCGGCCTGTTTGCAGGAGATGCCTTCCTTTAGCGCTTGTTTGGCAATAGCAACCCCGGTCGGATAGCCGAACAGAGCGCTGACCATCGTCGATAGCGATCCGGAGAGCTCGGCATTTTTTCGGCATATTTCTCGGTTGACGCGAATTCCGCGGATGCATTTCTCACCGAACAGAACACATCCGTCCGATAGGAGTTCCATCATGTCGACAAGCGCAATGAAACCGCCGGAATTGACCGATCCGTGATCGAGTTGCTCTTCGTCAGCGGCAAAGGTCGTCATTTGTTCTGTGCCGATACTTGTGTGTGCAATTTCCATCATCAATCGTGCGACAGAAGGGGTCACTTCACCGGGGTATCCGAGAGTACCGATGTCGGTCTTGGGAAGGGTGATTTCGTTGAGTCCTGCTTCGGGGCCCGAACTCATGAGCATCAGGTCGCAGCCGATGCGACCTAAGGCTGTGGCAAGCGCTTTAATGTGTGCAGATAGTTTCATCTGATGGTCGGTGTTACGCATCCCGTCAAAGACGGCACTATCGGCAATCACCTCGTCGGGGCAATACATTTTGCGAATCGGGAAGCCGACAACGGCTGAGAGGTTTTCATAAATGTGTTCGGCATACCCGGGTTGTTGCCCCATGCCGGTACCGATAGCGGTACCCCCGAGAACGACTTCTTGGAAAACCGAACGGTATTCCGATAACTCCAGACGGTTTCTTCGAATCATCGAGTACCAACCGCCGAAGATTTGTCCCCAGGTGTTCGGAACGGCATCCTGCAAGCCTGTTCGACCGAGCCGGACAGCATCTTTAAATTCCAAAGCTTTCTCATTCAAAATCTTTTCGAAAGATCGAAAACTTTCATTCAGACGGGAAATCAGACGGTAAAAGACAATTGCCTCACAAGTCGGAAAGACATCGTTTGAGGATTGGCACATATTGACGTGCGTGTTCGGATGAACGGCATCGTACCCCTTATGTCCGGTTAAGATTTCATTGGCACGGTTGGCGATGACCTCGTTGACATTCATGTTTACGCCGGTACCTTGCGAGCGGTAAATCCGCACCGGAAATTGACCGGGAAAACCTCCGGCAATGATTTCATCACAGGCATTTTCAATGGCCTGAGCTTTTTGGGAATCGAGGGCACCGATTTGTGCATTGGTTCGCGCGCAGGCTTTTTTAATCTCCGCCATGGCGCGAATGACTTCCGGATATTCGTTATAGGTGTGTTGCGTGATGTCATAGTTGGAGGAACACCGTACGGTTTGGATGCCGTAGTACGCATGATCGGGAACGGGGAGTTCTCCGAGAGAGTCTTTTTCAATTCGCATGGAATGCTCGCTGATTTTTTATAACATTTCCGACAGAAATGGAGTTTCCTTTTGGATGCGGGCATTATCGAAAATCGATTACGGGAAATCGGGTTCGATGCATTTTGTGCAAATTGAAGTTGCATGAGAGAAAAAAAGCGTTCTACGGGTAAAAAGCAGCACGCTTACTTCGCGTGCTGCAAAAAACACCCGAAGGGGAAATCGGGATTTTTATCGGATGCGATGCTCTTTAAGGGCAATGTCCGAAAGAAGCTTTCCGCTTCGCTTACTGTCGGTGAGCATCACGGGATTTCACAGGCGTTCGGCTTGCTCATCGGTTAAATAGCCGGACCTGACAGCAGCCTCTTTAATCGTAAGATTCTTTTCCGAAGCTAGATGCGCAACTTCCGTTCCTTTCTTGTAACCTAAAAGAGCCGAAACTACTGCCTCGTTTCGGACAAGCAACCGGATTTTTCAAAAGCCGCTTTACGCGGACGTAATGGAGAAAAGTGCCGGTGCGATGAAAGCATTCATCCGCGAGCCAATCAATCCGCAGTTACAAAATCTCGGGACTTACCTATCGGAGGGGCTTATTCTCGGATGAGACTTTAAGGATCTTTACGTCGCTCTTATTTCGATTGCGTCCGAGGGGAAAAGGATGTGACGCCGTGACGCATTCCGATATTTGGGTTCGTAAACTTCTTAAGTCGAATGGATTGCGGAAGAACTCGAGTCCATGGTTTCGCCTCTGAGTTCTTCCTTTGTCTCAAACACCCTTTAAATCTTTATCGGAAAGCCGAGCGCAATTCCAACCTTTATCGTCTACGGTCCAAATCTCGTAAAGTGCATCTTGCTAGATACGGGGCCGATTATTATCAACGTTCGGGTCTGCGACAAGCGTGTTTCCGGCTTCATCGGCCAAAAGGGGCTTATCACTTCATCGGCCGGGCGACTTGTACGTCAAGTTCGGGTACTTTTCGTTTTGTGTTGACCTTAGCCATAATTTCGACGAGATTATCGCGGCGGACATGGGACCAGTTTTCATCGTCATTTAATCTGGCGCCGATCGTATCGCCTGCTAAATCCGTAAATTCGTACGTTTCGCAGCAAAGGTGCTTGGTAAAACGCCCCTTAAGATAAACGAGATCCTCATGGCGCGACGAGGCTTTAATTTGAGCGATTGTCACAAGGCGCGAGCGATCGATGGGCGCGGTCAATATCGAGGGATCCATGGTCCTTGTGCAGTGAGAAAACCCCACGGGACCTGTGGCCGAAACAACGGCCGGAGTGATAAGACCGATGAGGGCGGCGATAACAAGGGGTCGGCGTTGTGTCTTCATAGTCAGGCTCCTTGGTTGAATCGTCCGTCAAAGTGCTTCGGATTCTGCAGTCAAGTGTGCTTGAGTTGGCCTTTTGAGTCAAGAGGGAACGGGATTTTTTCGAGGGTAACGGTGAAACGGCATCGGCAAGGGTCTTTAAGGCACGTGCTTTTTTAGCGTTAAGGTAGGTGTGAGGGCGGAGGGTAGGTGCCTTGCATGCCTTTGATGAAGAGGCCAGTGTTGTTAAAGACTTTACCGGTGACAATAGTCAATCGCTTTGAGATCCGGCCCCCGTTGTCGCCATCGACAGACTCTTTTCCTTCGTTTGAGCGTCTGAACCCTTGTGTTGCTCTCGGTAAAAAACTTTCCTTTCCACGCGGAAATGCGATGCCTTTGAACCCGCTCGCTTTTAAAAGCTAAGAGTCGGTTAGTTTAATTGATTGAGGTTTTACGCTATGGATGATTCGATTAAGAGCGCTGTTTTCCCTGCAGGACAACGAGAACCAAAATCGAAGCCATAATCAGAGCAATCCCGATGGCTGTTTTTGTGCTGCACGCCTCCCCTAATGCAAAGATTCCGAGGAGGGCTGCTCCCATCGGCTCTGCAAGCGTCAATGTTGAGGCAATTGCCGGCGGCGTGGTTTTCAGGCCTTTAACCAAAAGAGAAAATGCACAAGCGGCCGTAATAACGCCTAGTCCTGTTGTGACGGCTAATCCCTTGGCCGTCAGAACCCATGAGACCGGATAAAAGAAAAAGAAGGGGAGTAATCCGAGTCCGACAAGGAACATGACGACCATCATGCTTTCTTCTGCCGTGTGGTGCTCAGTTAAAGGCTTTGCGATGGTCAGTTCGACGGCATAACAGATGCCGGCAAACACCGATAACGCAAGACCGAACGGATCTAAGGGAGCGCCTTCCACCGAGTTCATCAGAATAAGTCCGATGACGGCAAGCAGTGTTGCCGGGTACCAGGCTCGGGGCGGGGCTTTCTTTTCCAAAATCGTACTCATAATGCCCGAGGCAATCGGTGTCACGCCGATGGAAACAACCGTCCCGACGGCAACGCCTACAAAAAGAAGACTGTTAAAAAAAGCGATTTGATAGGCCCAAAGCGCCAGGGCATATAAAAGAAGGCTTTTCACAGGCCAGTTGCGTAAATTTAAGGTCTTGCCCGAGATGATGCAAAAAAGAAAGAGCGCAATCGCACCGATGAGCATTCGGCAACCGGCAACGATGTAAGGTGTCGCTTCACCCGGAGCAATCGCTTGTAAAAAGCCGCTTGTGGAAAAACATAAAGACCCTGCCAGAACAAGTAAGGGTCCTTTAAGTGATGTCTGAGACATGGTAACTCTTTGGAAAAACCCCGGAAAACTCAATACAAATCAAGTTTTCCGGGGGCGAGGGGAAAAGTTTACCTACACGTGACGTAGCGTCTTATATTTTTTAAAGAGGGCTTCCATTTTGTCCGGATCTGTCATGGCCGTGACATCAAAGAGCTCCTCAACGACCTCATCGGGCAAAAGGCCGCTACGCTTGGCCGCTTCTTTACAGGTGATGTTCTCATCGATGGCCAAGTGTGCAATCTTGGTTCCGACTTCGTACCCGAAAAGCGTACTGACCATCGTCGCAAGCGATGTGCTCATTTCGGTCATCTCGCGGCAGTGCTCGCGGTTGGCGGTAATGCCGTCAATGCATTTGGCAGCAAAGATTCTCATCGAGCGAGCAAGTAGGTCACAAGACTCGATAAAACTCTTGACGGGAATCCCCGAGGAGGTTCCGAGCTCAAGCCATCCGGAAAGAATTCCTGCAACAAGTCCCGTGTGATTCGCACTGACACGGTCTGTTGTCAGAAACACCATTTCGGGAATGACGGGATTGACCTTACCGGGCATAATCGAACTTCCCGGTGCAACGGCCGGGAGATTGATTTCCCCGAAACCGGCTCTCGGACCGGAAGCCAAAAGTCGAATGTCGCGTGCCATCTTCCAAACAAGGGTTGCGAGGGCCTGTACGTGCGCATGGGCAATGACAAGACCGTCGGTTGCCATCATGCCGTCAAAAAGGTCTTCTTCGGTTTCAATGGGTCTGCCGCACACGTCACTTAAGTGCTGCGCAATGACTTGCCGAAAGCCCGGCAGACAACTCATACCCGTACCGACCGCCGTTCCTCCCAAGCACGATTTATTCCAGTGTTCACGTTCAAGCTTCAGACGCTTGACAAGGCGTCCGGTTGCATGAGCAAAAGCCCCGAATTCTTGACCGAGAGTGAGCGGCACAGCATCTTGCAGGCACGTTCTTCCCATCTTGATGACATCGGCAAATTCCGTTGCCTTCTTTTGTAAAGAAGCTTGTAGGATTTTGCTCGCGTCAATGACTTTTCCGAGCTCCTCGTAGATAACCATCTCTTTGGCCGTCGGCACAAGGTCGTTCGTCGACTGGCACATATTGACATGCGTATTGGGGTGAATGGGACCGGTTTTACTGCCCGTCATGAGTTCGTTGGCTCGGTGCGCGACGACTTCGTTAACAATCATGTTGGTCGGAGTCCCCGAGCCGCGATAAATGTTTACGATAAACTGACCTTTCATCTTGCCGTCGGCAACTTCTCGAGCGGCTAATTCGATATATTTAGCCTTCTCCGGATCTAAGGCCCCGATTTGGACATTGGCTCGGGCACAGGCAATTTTGCATAAGGCTACCGAACGAATGTAGCTCGGGTAGTCATCGAGCGTTAAGGGTCCCACATCAAACGCCCGGCGATTTCTCTCCGAGACGATTCCGTAGTAGGCGTTCTCGGGAATCTCGAGTTCTCCGAGTCCGTCGTGTTCAACTCGCATTTGTGTCATTTCGAATTCTCCCGTCGATTAATCGATGGCGCGTAAAGCGCCGTATTTAGAGAGCATGGCAACCGTGTCTTTACGATGCGCCAGCTTTGTGACGTCGAAAATTTCTTCGGCCACTTCGGGACTAACAAGACCCTCGCGCAGTGCCGCTTCCTTGCAAGTAATCTTTTCCTTGTAGGCAATCTGTGCAATATGTGTTCCTGTCGGATAGCCGAACAGGGCACTCGCGATTGTCGCGTTCGAAGTCGACATCTCAGCGTTTTTGCGCGCTTTTTCCCGGTTAATCGTCAAATCTTTTAAGCACAGGTCGGTAAAGAGCCTAAAGCCCTTTTCAATGAGCTCCAACGATTCCATGGCGCCCATAAACGAGGCACATGTGCTCGAACACAAATCCAGTTCCGATTCGTTAATCGTCAGTGTCGCTACGGCATCGTGACTCATGACCTGTTGCATAATCTGCAAAAGAAGTTCGGGCATATACGGGTTGAGTTTTCCCGGCATGATTGAGCTTCCCGGCGCAATAGACGGGAGAATGAATTCCCCGATACCGGTCCTCGGGCCCGAAGAAAAGATATACAGGTCGTTGCCGATTTTGCCGCCGGCGCAGGCAATGGCTTTTATGACGCTCATGAGGACCATTAAGCCGTCGTTATTTGCCGAGCCGTCAAAAAGGGCGCTATCTTCGATAACTTCTCCGTCCATTTTTGCTTGGTGCATCGGAAAACCTACGACGCGTGAAAGGTTTTCATAGATGGCTTCGTTGTATCCGGGCATCTGGCCGATTCCGGTTCCGAGCACCGTTGCGCCTAGGATGGCTTCTTGGTACTCCGGCTGCAGTTTTTCCAGGCGGATGCGATTTCTTTTCATCATTGCGTGATAACCGCCGAAGACCTGACCGAAGGTCATCGGGACGGCATCTTGCATGCAGGTACGTCCAAGGCGCACGTCGTCTTTAAATTCAAGTGCTTTTTTTGCTAATGCTTCTTCTAAGTACCGAACGGATTTAAGGGCCTTTCCGATCATACGATAAAGGACAATTGCCTCTGCCGTCGGATATGTATCGTTGGAAGATTGACACATATTGACGTGGGTATTGGGGTGGACGGCCTCATACCCTTTGTGTCCGGTCAGTATTTCATTGGCGCGATTGGCAATGACTTCGTTGACGTTCATGTTTACGCCCGTGCCGTGCGAACGCCAGACGTTGACAGGGAATTGCCCTGCCATTTTGCCGGCGATAATTTCGTCGCAGGCCTCTTCGATTGCCGCGGCTTTCTTTTTATCCAAGGCACCGATTTGCGCATTGGTTATCGCACAGGCTTTTTTCACTTCCGCCACGGCGCGAATGACCTCAGGTAGGTCGTTAAAGGTTCGGTCGGTCACATCGTAGTTGGCCGCACATCGAACGGTCTGAATACCGTAGTAGGCATCATCGGGTACCGGTAGGTCTCCGAGTAAATCGTGTTCCATTCGCATAAGGTTTTCTCCGTCAGTCAAATGGGGTTAAAAAACAAAAGAGGCAATCACAAAGCCGATTACGATGGAGCTTATGCACGTGACAAAGCCCGGTCGTTGATAGCTGTGATTGAGAACGTATTTGCCGATATGAGTTGTTCCGGAGCGGTCAAATGTCAGGGCACTGATGGCCGATCCTGTTGCCGGGAAGAAAAACAGGCCGTTAACAGCCGGCGCCATGGCAACCAAGGAAGAAACAGGAAGCCCTAAAGAGGCGCCGATCGGCATTAAGGAACTGGTTGTCGCACCTTGACTTAAAAGCAGGGCACTCATCCCGAAAAGCACGACACCGAAAAGCCACGGATAGGCTTGGACGGTACCGCCGAGGTTGGCAATGAATTCAGCCTTGTGGGCCAAAAAGAACGTATCGGTCATCCAAGCGATACCGAAAATCGCAATCACGCCTGTCATCCCGGCAGTAAAGACGCCGGATTTTGCAATTTTGCCCGGAGCAATGTTGCATGTCAGTACCATCAGGAACGATGCGGCGAAGGCAATCATTTCAATCGCATTGGGGATGGAAAGGCGTACGAGCTTGCCGTTTACATTCCAGGAAGGCATCAGGCCCTTAAAACTTCCGAGGAGCACAATCAGAGCTACGGCAATGCCGAAGATTGTGACCGAGAGTTTGGCTTCTCGTGTCGGAACATAGGCAGGGCGGTTTTCTTGGGCTGTGAGTTCCCCGGATTTAAGGCGTCTCTGAAATTCCGGGTCATCGGCAAGTTCCGCTCCGCGCTTGTAGACACTGACGGCGCCTAACATGCAACCGATGAAAATAGCGGGGATCGCAACAGCCATAATCTGACCGAGCGTGACACCGTGTACGGCAAGAACGCCTAAAAGGGCGGCTGTGGAGGCCGAGACGGGCGAGGCCGAAATACCGTGTTGGCTGGCGACCATGGCAATGGACATCGGACGCTCGACGCGGATGCCGGCCTCAAGAGAGACTTCCGAAATAACCGGGTACACGGCCATTGCCACATAACTTGTACCCGTGAACATCGTAAAGACGAATGTCACAATCGGGGCCATGATGGTAATGCGGTTCGGGTTGCTACGCAAAATCTTTTCAGCAATAGAAACGAGTAGGTCTAAACCGCCGGCACACTGTAGCGTGGCTGCCATCGCCGAGACTGCCGTAATAATCAAAAGGACATTCACGGGCGGTGAGCTCGGACGTAAGCCGAAGACAAACACCAAAAGAATCAGTCCGACGCCGCCAGCAAAGCCCATGGCGACCCCGTTTTTTCTCGCACCGATCATGATACAAGCGAGAATGATCAAACCTTCAAGCCAAATCATTTAAGTCTCCGTTAAGGGGTTGGGGAAAATTTCGAGACTCCGAAGGAATCCCTAAAAAACAGCCCGACTGTAAAATCGGGTAAGGTAAGGCCCTTAGGCCTCTTCTATCTTCGGAATACTCTTTATGCTTTGTGGGAATAGACCGCCCCGATGTGGCGGAAAGTACAGAATAATGCCAACATGGGGGTTTGTATACATGAGACGGAAATAAAACGATGGGGTGCCATGCGATGCAATCAGAGCTTTTCGATGCCGATGCGATTCTTTTTATTTTGATTTGTGAAGTGCAAAGCTTTTCCAAAGCCGCCTCTGCCATCGGTCAGACGCAGTCTTCGGTTTCTCGTCGAATCGATGCTTTGGAAAGAAAGCTCGGCTTGACGCTTTTGAATCGTTCCGTGCGCCCGATTGCACCGACGCCCGAAGGGCGGGTTCTTTACCACGAGATAAAGCGCCACGCCAATGCCTTGGAAGACACCGTCGGTCGAATACGATTAAGAAACGCCTTAAACCCCGTGATTCGCTTAGGGTGCGTTGAAAGTCTTTCTCTCAATCTTATCCCCAAACTCATCGAAAAACTTCTTCCTGTCACGTCGCGCCTTTTGCAGATTACGGCTACCTCCAATACTCTTGTCAGTCACTTGCTTGAGCACAAACTCGACATGATTGTTTCAAGTGATTTGTTTCCGGGAATCCAGGGGCTCAATCGCAGGCTCCTATTTCGGGAGCCGTCGGTACTGCTACTACCCGAGGCAATGGCTAAGAGTAAAACGGGTCCGTGGACGTGGGCCGATCTTCAGTTCTGCGGAAAACCCTGTATCTATTACTATCACGAAAGCGGTGGCGGTCGATTGAATGAAACGTACCTTTCCTCGCAAGCTCTCCCGCTTCCTAACAAACTTGAAGTCGACTCGAACACAATGATGGTCACACTCATTGCGGACAACCTTGGCTGGACGATTGCGCGTCCGTCGACGATTTTGCAGACGCGAGCGATTGCAAAAGGAGTTACGGCCGTTCCGATGCCTGAGCCTGTGCTTTGCCGTGATTTGGTTCTGATTACCGACAAGTCCGAAGACAAGAATTTGACCGAGATGTGTTATCAGGCCGTGCGTTCTGTTTTACGCGATGAGGTGCTCCCCGGGCTCATTGCTGTGGCTCCGTGGCTTAAAGACGGGATCCGCCTGTACGAGGATCCGAACGAAAGCAAAAATTCACCAAATTCGGTATGATGCGAGTTCTCGGTTTCCCCGACGGGAAACCGCTTGGTTGGAGAAGTGGCCGAGTGGCTGAAGGCACGCCCCTGCTAAGGGCGCAGATCAACATATACTGGTCTCGAGGGTTCGAATCCCTCCTTCTCCGCCAGCAAGTCTCTTATTTCCCCTTTGCGGTTTCCTCGATTCCATCAACGATTTGGCTAAAAAAATCTGCATCCCAGAGTGCGAGTTGTTCCACGGATTTTCCTTCTATAAAGGCCAGGACATCCTTTTTTGCCGATTCGTAATCAATTCTTGAGAAATGCAGTGAGTGTTCGTAAACGCTTGGAAGTGGATTTTGTCTGCAACCGGGGAGATAAGCGCTACAACATCCAATCGGCCTTTGCTATCCCCGATTCCGAGAAGATGGAGCAGGAGCAAAAGCCGCTGATTCCCATTTGGGATTCCTTCAAAAAAATCATTGTTGTCAAAGATCGAATCAAGCGTTGGTATAACGAAAACGGCGTTCTTATTATGGGGCTTGAGGACTTCCTCTTGATGCCGAACAGTTTGGACCTTTAACGCTGCCCTGATGCCACACGTGAGGTCGGCAATCAAGGGGCTTTAGGACCAAGGTAAGAACCGGCGACGGTCTTACTTAAAGCAAAGGCGCCATATAGTAGGGAAGAAAAACGATACCGTTTTCGTCTTTTATCTCCCCGTGATGTAGGACAATCGCATCGCCGATGCGCTTGCCGTAAATCTCCTTGAGGCGAAGCAGAGACTTTAGGTTGCAAGAGTCGGCGGATTTCACTTCGATGGGAACAATTTTTTTCCCGGATCGAATCAGAAAATCTATATCCATGAGTGTCTTGCGAGTGGATGGGTTGCGCTGTGTGTAAAAGAAGAGCCGGTGCCCCGAGGCTTTCAGCGACTGTGCGACAACGTTTTCAATGAGCATCCCTTCATTGACGCCGAGTCTGTCATTTAAAACCGATAGATACAGGTCGTTTTCCAGAAACGGACGGTCGGAAAAAGCCAGAGATACCAATAGCCCCGTATCTGCCATATAGCATTTAAAACGCGGGTCGGAAATGCTCAAATTGAGGGCGGCACTCGGCTCGTCGACTTTACTAGCGATATTGACAATCATCGCTTCGTCAAGCCAGCGAATCGGACCGCGATATTCACGCATTCGAGCTTGGTCGTTAATGTGTGCAAGCACGTAGCACTTATCATGTTGCGAGAGTTCGGCCGGAATGCGATTGAAAAAATCAGTGACATATTCGGAGCGCTCTTCGTTTTGCTCGGCCATGTCGTTTTTGTAGAGCGAGAGGATTTGCTGTTTAACAAAGTCGGCTGCCGCAAAATCTTTCTTCGGCACGAAGGCCGAAACGACCTGCGGCATTCCGCCGATGAGCATGTATTCTCGAAAGACTTTCATCACCGTCTGGTGTAGACCGCCCATGGGTTTGCGGGTCGTGAAATGCTCTTTGAGAACCGGATAGGTCATCGTGTCGCCCTGAGCCCACAAAAACTCCTCGAAATCGAGCGGGAGCACGTCAAGAGCGTATTCCTCGGACGGAATCAGAATCTCCGGGCTTTTTTTCGTAATACCCGCAAGTGACCCGGTTTCCAGATAATCGTATCGCCCGTCTTCCAAAAGTGTTTTGAGGGCTTGGCGCGCCTGCGGGAAAAGCTGAATCTCGTCAAGAATAATCAGGGACTTTCGCTCAAAAAGTCGTGTGCGGTATTGCAGTTGCAACTGCACGAAGAACGTATCTAAGTCGCGTAGCCCGTTGATAAAAAGATCCTTAATCGAGGCGTCGGCGTTATCGAAGCGCACGAGGATGTACGAAGCGTAGGCTTCGCGTCCTAATTTTTCGGCGAGCGTGGTTTTACCGACACGTCGTGCTCCCTTTAAAAAGAGGGCATAGTTCGGAGCGTAGTGCTCCTTCCAACGAAGCATGGCTTGGAAAATCTTTCGTTCGAACATCGCGGTCCTTATCGTATACCCGGAAAAAAGCGACACTCACAATTGCGCTCGCCTTTTTTGGTTGATTTTTCACGTTTGCGCCACTATTTTACCTACGATTTTCCACGAATGCGCACATATTTTTTAGTCCTTTTTCCACGATTGCGCAGTTTTTAAGAGCCTTTGTCCATTTAGATCGTCGTTTTCTGAGGCTTTTTTTTCGGCGTGACGTGCGGCCTCTTTCGCAAATTCGGACTTTCGGGGGGCAATGAGTTGAAACCAAACAAAAAAGCCGAAAGACACACGCCGGTTGCATTTCCGGCGAGCTCTTTACGGCTTTCGTGCGAGCCAGGGTTCGTTTAAAAAGAACAAAAGTGGCGGTAAGGGACTGACTTAAAAAAACTAAACCTTGGCGAGAATCGCTTCAATGTCCGCCAGGTTATCGACAAAGTACACGCCTTTTCTTTGATCCTCAACGGCAAAGCCCACGTCAATCATGTGGTCCAAATACTGATGAATCAAATCGTAGTAGCCGTTTAGGTTATAAAAGATACACGGAGCACTAAGGTGCTTTAAGGCAATTGCCGAGAGGACATCGGCAAATTCTTCCATCGTGCCGAAGCCCCCGGGAAACACAATGAACGCATCGCCGCGAGCAATGAGTTCCTTTTTGCGTTCGGCCATGTCTTTTGTGACAATCAGTTGCGTCAACCCTTCGTGCTGCACGGCGCTTTCAATAAAAAACTGCGGTTCGATGCCGATGACCTTGCCCCCGGCTTTCAAAGCCGTGTCGGCAAGAATTCCCATGAGACCTTCTTTCGATCCCCCGTACACGAGCGTGTGGCCGGAACGTCCGATCCAATCGGCAAGCTCGGTGATGCGCTCCTGATAGACGGAGTTTTTGCCGAATTTCGCGCCGAGAAATACTGTAATGTGCATGATTGACTCTAAATGAAAGGGTTATCGCTCCATTGTAGCGAAGTCAACGGGAAGGGTCGGTCTTTTTCCGAGTGCAGATTACGGGAATTCTCCCTTAAGATACGCCTTCTGATATTGGGTATACGGATTGATGATTCGGAAGATGATGGGTAAAAAGTTCTTCCTTTCGGCGGCGCTCCCGGCGGCCGTCCTTGTGGCTTGGGCTCTTTCAAGCGCCTTGGGGCTTGTAAATCCCTTGTTGTTGCCGTCGCCTTCTGACGTGCTCTGTGCCGCCTACGGCATGCTTTGCGACGGCTCGCTTTTTACGCACGCTGCGGCGAGTTTCTTACGCGTCATTGCCGGGTACACCGTCAGTGCGTCTTTGGCGCTTTTTATGTCTTGGATGTGCGCGCGCCATGCGCTACTTGAAGAGGCGCTTCACTACCCCCTGGAATTTATCCGCATCGTGCCGCCCTTGTCGCTCGTGCCGCTTTTGATTTTGTGGCTCGGAATCGGGGAGGCTCCGAAGTTAGCCATCGTCATGCTCGCCAGTTTCTTTTCTGTGTACCTGACGAGTTTTTCTGCTTTCCGGCACGTCGATCCCAAGTTCTTGGAACTTGCCAGGATTTTAAAACTCACACCCGAAGAAACGTTCCGACACATCATCTTGCCCCAGACGCTTCCGTCGGTGATGACGTGTATGCGCCTCGGGTTCGGATTTGCCTGGCGGGCCCTGATCGGAGCAGAACTTATTGCCGCGGCCTCGGGCCTCGGGTGGCTTATACAAGACGCTGCCGAACTCGGGCGCACGGACGTCATGCTCGTCGGCATCTTTTCGATTGCAATTCTCGGCATTTTGGCCGACACGGCCTTTGTGGCACTTGCGTCAAAGATTTCGCCTTGGGGCGGTGAACTTCAGGCAAAGGCAATGACATGGCTCAAGTAACTCCGCTTATCGTTGTTAAGGGACTCACCAAATCCTTCGGGATAGGAGAGGGGCGTGTTACCCCCGTTCGAGATTTGAACTTAACGCTTAATGCCGGAGAGGTCCTTGCCGTTCTCGGGCAAAGCGGTTGCGGGAAGACAACGCTTTTAAGGCTTTTAGCCGGCCTTGAAGTGCCCGATGCCGGGACCATTGCATTTGCCCCGGAGACCTCCTTCGGAATTGTCTTTCAGGAACCGCGCCTTTTACCTTGGAAGAGCGTGCGTGAGAATGTGGCGCTCGCGCTCCTACACGAAGAAAATACCCGAAAGGTCGATAAGGCTGTCTCCGAAGTCCTGGCGCTTACGCGCATGCTCGAGTCGCAAAACGCGCACCCGACGGATCTTTCGGGCGGGATGGCTCAGCGCGTGGCCTTGGCGCGTGCCTTGGCGCCAAAACCCGAACTCCTTCTTCTTGATGAACCGTTCGGGGCGTTAGATGCCTTAACGCGGCGCCTGATGCAGCGTGAACTTACACGCATTCTTTCGGTCACGCACTCCGGGGTCCTTCTTGTGACGCACGACGTTTCCGAGGCTCTCATGCTTGCCGACCGTATTGTTCTCTTGGAGGGCGGAACGATTTGTCAAACGTGGACCCTGACAAGTCCCCGTCCCCGGCACGAGACATCCGAGGAAATCGTGGCACTACGCTCGGCGATTTTCTCGCGCATTCTCGGTGAAAGTTTTTCTTAAAAAATTGACTCGCTTTTTAAGGAGTACGTATGAAACAAAACCTCTTTTGCGGTGCGATGCTTTTTTCGGCCGTTTTGTCGATGACGTCTTTGACGGCACTGGCTACGGACCTAAATATCTGTTACGTCAAGTCCCCGTTTAATCTACAAAACATCGTGATGAAAGAGAACCGCATGCTCGAAAAGGAGTTTGCCGGGTCCGATGTGAAAGTCATCTGGCACGAGATCAATTCCGGGGCCAAACAGGCGCAGGCGTTGGCTGCCGGAGCTCTGGATGTTTCCGCTGTGATGAATACGGCCTCGCTTTTACTTGCCGCCGGCGTCGGTAATGACCTAGTCGTTGCCACGGGGGCCGCGCACCCGAGTCGCGTCTTTGCGCTTGTCGGGAAAAAAGGGCAAAACTACTCGGTCAAAGACCTTAAAGGCAAAACTGTCGCCGGTCCCCGCGGCACCGTCTTACACCAGATGCTCGTCGCTGCCCTTAAAAAAGAAGGGATGACGATGAAAGACATTGAGTTTGTGAGCATGGATCCTCCGAAAGCGTACGCAGCACTTGTCGGCAACTCGGTCGATGCGGCGCTTTTAGCTGCCGGGCTCGTGGTTAAGGCCAATGACGCCGGCATGAAAACCATCACGACAGCCGAAGGTCTTGTTAAACCCAATTTGGTGATGGTTGCCCGCCGTGCATATGCCCAAGAACACCCCGATGTGGTTAAGCGCGTCGTTGCCGTTCACCGCAAGGCGCATGCGTGGATTAACGAGAACAAAGAGAAAGCCTTGGAAATGGGCGCTAAGGCCCAGGGTGTAAGCCCGATTGTGGCGAAAAAACTCTTTGACTGGTCCTCGTTTTATGACGTTCTTACCGAAGACGACATTGTCGGAATGGAAGAAGACAAGCGCTTTTTGATTGAAAACGGCCTTATGCGCACGAAGATTCGGGTGGACGTGCGAAGCCTCGTGATGCCCGAGGCGATGCGTTAATTTGCAGGATTCTCGCGGATTTGGCGCAAAGCGCGGTGCATGTCGGCATCGCGCTTTGAGTATTCACAGCCGCACCAGGTTTGGTTGTAAAAGCCGTAGGTTTTAAGAAGAATGCCACGCCGCTCCTGAAGCCCGTCCTTGCGCCAATTCTTGTCCCAATAGCGTACGCCTTCTTCGTCAGCAGCTTTTAGTCCCGCGGCATTGACTTGCTCTAGTGACTTCCAACGGCTTGAGGCCAGCGTTGTGGTAAAGACAGGGATGCTGAGTTCCACGCACTTTCGTGCTGCTTCTTTAAGACGGAGGTAAAAACACACGTCGCACCGGTGTCCGCGCTCCGGTTCGTTTTCAAGCCCTTTTGTCTCTTCAAGCCAATCTTCATGATCGTAATCGCCGTCGATAAAAGCGACGCCGAGCCTTTGGCAATGTCGCACGAGTTCGGCCTTGCGTTTTTCGTATTCGGCTAAGGGCGCGATGTTCGGGTTGTAAAAGAAAACAGTCGGCGTCATGGCGTTTTTTAAAAGCCACTCCAAAACCGCAGCCGAGCAGGGTGCGCAACAGGCGTGTAAGAGAATAGGTTGCATGCGTTGACAATCCGTAAGAGCTTTGATTGTAATCTGCCCGACATAGATCTCGGAACTGTGCCGAAAGGTAGATTGCGGAAAATACGAGATTTCGCTAGCACAAGTTTTTCAAAAATTAGCGGTTTCGCCCCACTGAAGAAATCCCCTAAGTTGCACATCGGCAACACGAAAAAAAGCATTTAATATCAAGGCTTGCCCCCCCCCTGAGAGAGCAAGAATTGCTTTGGAATTTCTCGGAAAGAATTTTGAAAACTACGATAAGTTTTGAAAGATACGCCGGTCCTTTAAGTGAGTTTTTTAGGAGCGAGCTTTCGAGAAGCGACTTTTTGCGCGGCATCAGTCCGCGATGAAATCAGTTTTGATGTGCGAGGGGGAAAGCACCATGAATAAGATTTTTAAGGTTGTATACAGTGCAATTCGCGGTGAGATGGTGGCAGCCAATGAAGTTGCCGCATCACACCGAAGAGGGACAAAGGCAGTAGCTGTTGCGACCGCCTCTGTGTTGATGGTTTCTTGTATGACGGCTTTTGCCGGAGTCACTCCGGAAGGAACGAAATCTCTAGACGGGACGAGCATGACGTTTTCCGAAGATGCAAAGCTCGTCGGTCACACTTGGTTCGATGCGCCGATAACATCGATTTCCTTTGAGAAGAGTTTAAAGGCAGATTTAAATGATTCGACGTCAGATAAATTGCAAATCCGACAAGGGCAGTCCGTGTCGGTCGGAGAGGACATCGAGTTGGATGTAATCGCTTCCGAGGGCCTATTGCAAGTCGGCGGAAGCGTGACGGCTTCAGATAGGATTGAAAACAAGGGCTCGATGACCGATCTTTCGGGAAAAAGCACTCTCGGTAAGGTTACGACACGAGATTTTTGGAACACAGATGCGGGCGACTTAAGCATTATGGACTTTAATCTTACGGGTTCCCTGTATAACAAAAACTCGAAACTTTCTGTCGATAAAATTGGAGTCAATAGTTCGTTTGTTGAGCGAATTTCACACGAAGGAAGTAATGGAAAAGATTTGACAGTTACAGGAGATGTATACGCCGAAAACATTACGTTAAACGGTCTAATGGATGTTCATGGGAAAACATTCATAGCCAAGGATTGGGCATACATCTACGGGGAAGGCAGATTAAAAACCCTCGAGTTGAATATTCAAAAGAGTGCAGAATTTCATGGACTTACGATTGATACGAAGAGCCTGACGGTCCAGGATGGTACGGTCACATTGGATAAGAATGGTAATAATATCTATGCGCGCTTTAACGGTGAACTTGAATCCTTAACGATGCTGGGCAATGCGAACTTCCAGCACCGTAACACGAATCCTACCGATGACACGCTGAGAATTAAGACCGTGTACCTTAAAACGAGCAGCACGTCGGATAACTATTTCCAAACCTACGGAGGCATGAACATCGGGGAAGTGATTGTTGACGGTCACGGCCGCATTGACGGATACAGCAAGTCAGGAAATGACGATAATCTTCACATAGCAATCGGGAAACTCACAGTTAAGAAAGACTCTGAAATCGCCATCTCCAATACACGTGCCGCCTACACAAACCCCACGCACAATTCGGCTGTGATTGACGATGTGGTTCTTGAAGACGGTGCCTCTTTCCAGAACGGTATTGAAAAATCGGATGGAAATCGTCCCTATGCTGTGAAAGTTAAGAATCTGACCGGTACCAATGCGACGATTGTGAATCTGGATAAAACACTTGCCATCGGAGAAAACGGCAAGGTCGACTTTACGGGTAAGATTGATGATAAGACGGTGGGACAATCGAAGGATTCGGGTGTGACGCTTTCCCTTGCCTCCGAGAGCCGAGTCACACTGTTGGGCCAAAACGCGATTCATACGGTAAATTTTGACGGCGGACTCCTCGACCTTTCAAAGACGAATCAAATCCTTACGACAGAGGCACTTACCGGTCAGGGCATTCTGACGATGGATCCGACAAAAATAACGGGAGGCCTTAAGACGGCAAAAAGCGGTGCTTCTTTGACTGTGCGAGCTGTTAATGAGAACGGACAGATTTTGACGGCTGACGCCGTCTCGGCCGAACAAGCAAAAACAATGGCCTCGCTTGTCAAGGGGACCAATGCGACCGTCAGAATCGATGAAGGCCTGAGCGGTGGTGCCGTGACGGTAACGCCGGACGGACTTGCAACGACAAGCGTTAATTCTGTGATGGCCAACTCCCTTGACATCGCTTCCGTTTCTTCGCTTTCGATGAACCGCATCCTCATGAATGACGTAAGAAAGCGTTTGGGCGACATCCGCTCAGCATCGGGCACGCACGGCGCTTGGGTGCGCTATGACGGCGGCAAACTCAAGGGTTCCAATAGTCTTAAAAACAACTTTACGACAGTACAAGTCGGTATTGATACGATGCCTTCGGACAATGCCCCGCGTTTCGGCCTTGCGTTTGCCTACACCAAGTCCGATGCCGATATGAAGCGCGGCGATGCGGATATGGATTCGTATAGCCTCGCGCTTTACGGTACGAAGACCTTTGATAACGGTGTCTTTGTCGATGTGATCGGACGCGCTGCACTTTCGAAGGCTGATTACACGGTCGACGGGCGCCTTAAAGGGTCAGCTGATAATACGGCCCTAAGCCTTTCGGGCGAAATCGGTTGGCGCTACGACGTCACATCGATGTTCTTTGTCGAACCGCAGGCGGAACTCACGTACACCTACACCGATGCCGATACGCTAAAGCTCGGAGGGGTAGCTTCCTACTCGTTTGATACGGTCGATAGCCTTCTCGGGCGTGCCGGTTTTGCTGCCGGTCTGAATTGCCCGGACGGTTGGGGTAATGTCTACGTTCACGCTTCGGCCGTGCACGAGTTCTTAGGCGATGCCACGATTCGAAGCGGAGTGAATTCCTACAAGGTGAACGGGGAAGACACGTGGGTCGAGTACGGCCTTGGAGCTAACATCAACATCGGCAAGAACGCCTATGTCTATGGCGGCGTGGAGCGCACGTCGGGCGCAACGCTCGATGAAGAGTGGCGTGCGCACGTGGGATTTAGATATTCCTTCTAAAGCGTCGTTCGAGTCGCAGGTTTTGCTCAATTCGGGCTGAAAGAGGGTCACTCTTTCGGCCCGATTCAAAGAGACAACGGAGGGGTTTTTAATCGGAATGCACGATGCCTCTGAAAAAATTGTGCTTTTTTCCATTGCACTCTCCCGCTGACTGTGCCAAAATCCCAACCCTAAATTTTTCATTGCTTCGGTCGTGGGACTGTCCGAAGTGATTTCATATAAACCAACCACAAAGGATTAGGTGTTTATCAATGCCCACCATTCGCGTTAAAGAAAACGAACCGTTTGAAGTCGCAATGCGCCGCTTTAAGCGCACCATCGAAAAGTCGGGTTTGCTCACCGAGCTTCGCGCCCGCGAGTTCTATGAGAAGCCCACTGCCGAGCGTAAGCGCAAGAAGGCCGCCGCAATTAAGCGTCACTACAAGCGTCTTCGCAGCATGATGTTACCGAAGAAGCTTTATTAATCTCGGTTCGCATTCAACGCAATGAGCGGCCTGCGCGGGTTTTCTGCGTCGGCCGTTTTCTTTCTTTTGAGGTGAAAAAAATGACTCTGAAAGAGAAAATCGTAAGCGACATGAAAGTCGCTATGAAAGCGCACGACTCGGCGCGTTTGTCGTGCATTCGCCTGTTGCTCGCGGCTGTCAAGCAGCGCGAAGTCGATGAGCGTATTGCGCCGACCGATGATGTGGTTACGGCCGTAATCGGAAAACTTATTAAGCAGCGCCGCGACTCGGTTGCCCAATATAAAGCCGCCGGTCGCGAAGACTTAGCGGCCAAAGAAAGCGCGGAAATCGATGTGCTTTCGGCCTACATGCCCCAGATGATGACAGAAGAAGAAGTGCGTGCCGTTGTCACGAGTGTTGTCTCCGAGATGGGGGTTTCGGGCATGAGCGCCATGGGCAAAGTCATGGGTGCCGTCAAGGGAAAACTTGCCGGTAAGGCCGACATGAGTGTTGTGAGCTCCGTCGTTAAAAGCGTTTTAGCCGGTTAATCTGTCAGCAGGTCCCTTGTGATTCCCCAGAGTTTTATTCAGGAACTATTGAGCCGACTTGACATTGTCGAAGTCATCGGCAAACACGTCCCCTTAAAAAAGACGGGGAAAAATTACATTGCCTGCTGCCCGTTTCACAAGGAAAAAACGCCGTCTTTTACCGTCACCCCGAGTAAACAGATCTACAAGTGTTTCGGGTGCGGCGTGTTCGGAAACGCCATCGGCTTTACGATGGCCTACGAGGGACTGACGTACCCGGAAGCCGTACGAACCCTGGCCGGTCGCCTCGGGATGGCTGTTCCCGAGGATGCGACAGGGCGAGAAAAAAGCGCCCGCGCAAAGACGCTTTTTGACCACATGCAGGCGGCAGCTGACTTTTACCGCAAATCGCTTGAAACCGCCCCACGCGCCAAAGAGTATCTTAAAAATCGCGGCATTACGCCTGAGACGGCGGCGCGCTTTTGCCTGGGGTTTTCTCCCGATGCCTGGAATGCGTTAAAGGACGTTTTGGGGCCGACGCTTTATGACAGCCCGGAATTGGAAGATACGGCCGGGTGCGGTCTTGTAATTCGTAAAGACGCAACGCACCGGTATGACCGTTTTCGCGGACGCGTGATGTTTCCGATTCGCAATCGCCGCGGACAGGTGATTAGTTTCGGAGCAAGAACGTTAAACGGTGACGAGCACCCCAAGTACCTAAACGGTCCGGAAACCCCGATTTACCACAAAGGAACGGAAATCTACGGCCTATATGAAGCGGTCGATGCCATTCGCGCCAAGCACCGCGCGATTATCGTCGAAGGCTACATGGATGTGATTTCGCTTTCGCAAGCCGGATTTACCGAGGCTGTGGCGGCTCTCGGAACATCGGTTACAAGCGAACACGTCAGGCGCCTACTCAAAGTTACCGACACCGTCTACTTTTGCTTTGACGGCGATAGCGCCGGTCAGCACGCCTTAACGCGCGGCATGACGGCCTCTCTTTCTGTGATTGCCGATAACCAAGAGGTGCGCTTTATCGTGCTACCGGTAGAGCACGATCCCGATAGCCTTATTAAAGAAAAGGGAGCGGCTGCTTTCGAAGAGGCTTTAGGTAAGAGCCTTTCCTTAAGTGAGTTTTTTGTTAAAACGGTGTCCGAAGGCAAAGACCTTATGACGCCCGAAGGGCGAGGGCAGTTTCTCTCTCAAGCTAAACCCCTTGTCGCTTCCATGCGCTCGGCACCCTTCTTGCGTGCGCAACTTGTGAGTTTCTTGGCGATGAAGGCGCGCATGAGCCCCGATGCAGTTGAAGAGGCGTTCGGGATTGCCAAGCCTCGGCCCGTTGTTCCGACACCCGAGGTCGCCAAGCCCCGTTGGCGTCGCGGAATTTCCCAGGTCAAGGCACCGATTACGCCTTTACCGGAAGCCGGCAATTTTGTTTCACGGATTCTCGCGAATTTCTTAAGTTTCCCGTCGCTTTGCTCGGAGTTTTCGACCTCTGTCGAGGACTCCTTTATCGGAAAGGACGATACGCTCTCGCGTCAGATTCTCGAGGTCTGGCGCACGGCTTTGGCCGGGGAAACGCCCATCGAAGAGCCGCAGGTTCTTTTAGCCATGCTTGAGGCCAGTGATAATTACCGCGCCTACAAAGAGATTTTTGCAAAAGAAATCGTTCTCATGACGCCGCTCACGAAAGCGCGCCTGGAAACGCGCGCGGCTTTTGTGCGCCTGGAAAAAGAGCGGGTTTGTGAACTTGTGCAGTCGCTTGCATCCGCAGAACCCTTTGATGCCGAGGCGTATCGCAAATGGGCTGAACGCGAAAGGGAATTGACGGCGGAATTAAAAAAAATTGAGGCCGATTCGACCGCCGATATTGCCTGACGGTTTTCCTCGGCCTTCGTTTTCAATTGTTCAGGCCATCCACGGTGCTTTATCTTGGCAAAGCTTGCCGTCCGTTTGCGTGTATCCCTTAAGACTGTTTTGAGCGGATTGAATGCAGATAAACGTCATAGACGAATCCTTGGCCGCAACAAGGGCGCGGTGCACGGCAGGTCCGATTGCAAACCAGTCGCCGGCCGTGATTTCCCGTACGGAGCCGTCGATGTAAAGCGCTCCTTTGCCGGAAATAATTCCGTAAAGTTCTTCATTGTTTGTGTGGCAGTGAACGAACGGAGCGCCGGTTCCGGGGCTAAGGGTATTGAACGATGCTTCACATCCGGTAAGCCCGAGCTTGTCATGGAGCTCCGTGCGTGCGGCGTTTCTGTCGATATGCGTGATTTTAAAGTCTGTCATTTGTCTGACCTTTATGCATGATGTTGAAAACAGAGCAAGATCCGTATCTTGAAACAAGCCAAATTTTAGTTCGTATACGAACGAAATGAGTGAGTAAAACGGTAAAAGTTTGTAAATCGCGTTACTTTAGGTCGGATTTAAGATTTCGAGTCGCACGTTCGAGAGCGATTTGAAGTCCTCTGAGGTCCTCTTTTGAAAAGCCTCGAGTAAAACTTTCATTGAGCGAGAATGAAATCTTCTCAAAAATCGGCTTTAGTTCGCGTCCCTTTTCTGTCAGACAAACGCATAGAGCTCGACCGTCGGCTTTGTTTTCGTGTTTGCAAACAAGTCCGAGTTTGGTAAGGCGCGTAACCATAACCGATACGGTTGACTTACTTCGATGCGTTTTTTCGGACAGTTGCGCAATTCCCACGGACTCATGCTCAAAAAGCACGTGAAAAACATCGCCGTGGCAGGGCTCGATTTGAGGGTATCCGGCATCTGCAAGGGCTTGTTTTAGATATTCGTGCGAGGCGCGTGCAAGAGCACAAGTTCGTTCAATGAGATCGGTCATGGTAATGCGCTTTATTCAATTGCGAACGATTATAGGGTGTTGCGCTCCGCAAAAGATGACAACGCCAATTGTAGACCGCCATTCTTGAAAGATTTCGTTTCGGGCAATAAAATCGCCCCGACAAGCGAAATTTCACGCCTACGCCGGAGTAGGCAACGCTCAGGAGACAGGTCAGTCGGAAGCGGAAATTTCGCCAGGCAATGCGTGCGACCTTCATGCGGGACAAGCAACAGACGTTCGTTCCCGGCCTTTCAGGCACTTTTCTGTCGACGCCTTCGACCGTTTGAGCGCGGAATGCAATCGCCCCGCGCGCTTTAGCGTTTCCGGATGTTTTAAGGGCTTCGCCGTGTATTTGCGAAGTCTTATGGGGCTGCTTTAAGACGCAAGATGAAGGCTTTTGAACTTAAGGCAAGTCAGGATTATTCCTTCCCGATTAGAGACAACGTTTTATGACAGAAAAAAAGAAACCGTCGTTAGACGACATGCGCCATTGGCTCAAAAAGAACAAGCGAATCGATATTGACCATGAAGGCGGCTTTTCCGTTTCCGAAAATGCACAGGCGGCGGAAAAAGGCGAAGCGGTCGACCCCGATGAGGAAATTGTCGTTGACGATCAGGAAGATTTGGAAAAATTAGCCGATGAGATTGAAGGCGTCGAAGGCGAGGCAGGTGCTGCGCCCAAATCGGGCGGCTACAGTGCTCTTGTCAAACTCGGACGCCAACGCGGCTGGGTAACGATTGCGGAAATTAACGACTACCTCCCTGAAAACGCCGTTCGCACCGAAGAGGCTCTCACGGAAATTACCGAGCAACTCAATCGCATGAGCGTTCAGGTTTTCGAGACGGCGCCCACGCAAGACGACATCATCATTCCCGAGCCTATTCCCGATGACGAAGACATCAGTGAAGAAGATGCGGCGGCTCTTTTAACGCCCGAGGAAAGTGCCGGGCTTTCTAAGGACCCGCTTCGCGCCTACCTTCGTGGGGTCGGGGCTCATAAGCTCTTGACACGTGCCGGTGAAATTGCCGTCGCTAAATCCATTGAGCAATTTACCGCCAAGCTCCTTTCAGCCATCATTCAGCACCCGATGGCTGTCGAAGAACTCGTGCGCATGGCTGACGGTCTTAAAAGCGGCGAGATTCCGATTGATCAAGTAATCGACGGCTTTACGGACCTTGAGGCGTTAGCTCAGGTCGATGATGCCGAAGTCATTGAGAAAAACGAAGTTGCAACCGACATCGGCGCGGCGGCCATGACAACCGAGCAGCTCGAAGAGATGAAAGAGCGCGCCTTAAAACTCATTGACGAGTGCGCCGTTGAACTCAAAATCATCCGCGAGACCTTCGGAAAACCCGATAAACTCAAGGAATACAACGAAGCGCGCGCCAAAATCAGCCAAACGCTTCTTCCCGTGCGCTTTGCCGTCAAGGCCGTGACGCAATTTGCCGACCACATCGCCGCGCACGTCGATGCCTTAAATGCCTTAACGCACAAGATGCGCGATGTGATGGTCGATCGGTGCGGCATGCCCGTTGATGACTTTATCGAAGGAATGAAAGCCCAGGCAACGGACACTAAATGGATTGAGGAACTTTCCCGAACCGGAACACGCTGGGGTGAGATGATCGGGCACAATGCCGCGCTTTTAACACACCTACAGGAAAAGATTATCGAAAGTGAAGAGACGGCTTCGCTGTCTTTAAATGACCAAAGAGATCTTGCGCGACAAGTGAAACTCGCTCAAACGAATCTGGCCAATGCCAAGGCCAAGATGATCGAGGCGAACTTGCGTCTTGTGATTTCCATTGCCAAGGGGTACGTCAATCGCGGTCTTGCGATGACGGACCTGATTCAGGAAGGCAATCTGGGTCTAATGAAAGCCGTCGATAAGTTCGAGTATCGTCGCGGCTACAAGTTCTCCACGTATGCTACGTGGTGGGTAAGACAGTCCGTCACGCGTGCCGTGGCCGACTACGGCAATACGATTCGCATTCCCGTCCACATGACCGAGTCTTATAACAAGATTCGCCGTGTACGCCAAAAGTTCTTGCAGGAAACAGGCAAGAACCCCACGGACGAAGAGCTTTCCAAGCTTTCGGGTGTGCCGCTTGCGAAGGTCCAACTCTTAACGCAAGCGATGCGCGGCGTCGAATCGATCGATGCCCCGATCGGAGACGACGAGGATGCAACGCGCTTGGATTTTGTTAAGGGCGACGATGAGGACGATCCTCAGAAGCGGTACCTTAGAACCGCTCTTGAAGAAGAAATTCAAAAGAGCCTCGGGGAACTCATGCCCCGCGAAGCGCAGGTCTTGCGTCTACGCTACGGCATCGGCACGAACCACGATCACACGCTCGAAGAAGTCGGGCAGGCGATGGGTCTGACACGTGAACGCGTGCGCCAGATCGAATCGGCCGCCATTCGTAAGTTAAGAAGTCCTGATTTTCAGGAGCGCTTGCGCGACTATCTGGCCGTTGCCAATCAGCTCGATTAGGCGGTCCCTTTAAAAAAAGAGCGGTCGTTTAGCTCCCGGTCGACAGAGCCTTAAGGCATGTCGCCGGGAGTTTTGCTTTTTCGTGAAAAAACAAGAGTATTTTCGCACCATTGTGAAAATCCGTCGCTCTTGTTGTGAGGCGATTGCGGCAAATCCAATCCCGCCGAAATAATTGTTAATGACCTGATTTGTCGGGGAGATTGAGAAATTATGAGGCATTTTCTCAGGATCGTCGGCGCGCATTTTTACTTAAATCCTTTGAAGTGATTTCAAAATTAATTTTTATGCCGATGAAGCGACTTTTGACGGGTCGACGAATATTTCCGGTGGCGTATTTGGATCCGGATCCTACGGGACGCTAAACGTGGATGTGAACAAATTGAACATCGACGGGAATATTTGCGGTACCTATGGAACGATTGCAAACGATACCCACACGTTTTACCTAAATGTTCGCGCCAAAGAGTTATCTTTAAAGGGAGACATTAATTTCGGATTGAAAGGGGACTCGGCGAGTCATTCCTATCACGGACGTAAAACGATTGTTAATGTTCATGCCGACCGTGGCACAATGACCGGCAATGCTCATGGCTTTGAAAGAGGGCATGTGGGCATTTTCTCCGAGCAAGGGCTTGAAATAACCGGGAACATTACTGTTGAGGATTTGGGGAATGCTTATCTCGGCGCTTTATTAAAGAATGACGGAACTATCGAGAAAGAAGGCGGGCCTGTTCTCGGCGGACTTCCTAAAGGAATACATAGCCTTGAAGGCGCGCTCATTGCCGGGCTCGGACTCTTTGACAAAGAGGGTATAAAGGTGTTCGAAAAAAATGAGATCTGTACCTCATGCGAGCCTTCCGACCCACGAGAATCAAGGCGCGGTAAGGCAAGAACTTTTCACTTGTTTTGCATTGGTAAAAATTATTAAAATCCTCTGTAAATTTCGCCCGGACACAATAAACTGCGCGCCGCGTTTTATTTGTGTTTAAACCATCTTTTCCGGACAGGTTCATGCAACACAGTCTTCCGCTTATTTCAACACTCGCCATTGCTTTCGGCCTGGCGCTTATTTTCGGGTTTTTAGCCGAACGTTTTAAGGTGCCGGCTCTTGTCGGTTATCTTTTGGCCGGCATCATGTGCGGCGCTCATACGCCCGGACCCGTGGCCGATATGGAACTTGCGAGTCAACTTTCTGAAATCGGCGTTATGCTGTTGATGTTCGGTGTCGGTTTGCACTTTTCGCTTTCCGACCTACTTCGCGTTAAAAACATTGCCGTTCCGGGTGCCGTCTTGCAGATGACTATTGCAACGGTTTTGGGGGCGCTTTTTGCCATCGAAGTCTGGAACTGGACCTTTGCTCAGGCGCTTGTCTTCGGACTGTGCTTGTCGTGCGCTTCGACAGTGGTGCTTCTTAAAGCCCTGGAACTACACGGTCACCTTAAGACCTACGACGGACAAATCTCCGTCGGCTGGCTTGTCGTTGAAGACATCGCGACGGTGGTGATTTTGGTTCTCCTGCCGCCCGTGGCGCAGATTCTCGCAGGAGGCCACGGGGGAGTTGCCTTAAGTGCCTCGGAGACCCTTTGGATTGTGGGCTTTACGCTTCTGCGCGTTGTGGCCTTTGTGGTTCTCATGCTCGTTGTCGGACAAAAGCTGATTCCCTGGGCCCTCATTCAAGTCGCAAAGACCGGTTCGCGTGAGCTTTTTACGCTCTCGATTCTCGCGTGCGCCATCGGCATTGCCTTCGGGGCATCCGTTGTCTTTGACGTCAGTTTCGCTCTCGGAGCCTTCTTTGCCGGGATGGTTTTGCAAGAAAGTAAATATGCGCACCGAGCGGCCAAAGACTCCATGCCTTTACAAGATGCTTTCTCGGTCCTGTTTTTCGTCGGCGTCGGGATGATGCTCGATTGGCACGTCCTTCTGACGGACCCGGTGGCCATCCTTTGCATGCTCGCGATTATTATTATCGGTAAGGGTGTTACGGCTTTTATTCTCGTACATGCGTTAAAGTACCCCTTGCATACGTCGCTTACCGTAGCGGCGGCGCTCGCGCAAATCGGTGAATTTTCTTACATCCTCGCGGCCCAAGGTATCGCCCTTAAGATGGTTGATACGCACCTAATGAGCATGATTGTCGCCGCGTCGATTTTCTCGATTGCCTTAAACCCCTTTGTCTTTAAAGCAATTCCCTTTGTCCGCAAATACCTCTTACGGTACTTTGCCTGGGCGCGTGCTGCGGCGATGATTACCGACCGGTATTCGGAGCTCCCGCAAGAAACCGACCGGCGCTTCCTTTCGGGGCAAACGATTTTGGTCGGCACGTGTGCCGTCAATGACATCCTCTCGGCAACACTGTTCCGAAACCACGTTCCCTTCGTGAGCATTGTGGAAAATGCCGAGCAGGCACAAGCGATGCGCGATAAGAAACTTGCCGTCATCACGGGCAATCCCTCCGACCCGATGGTTCTCGTGCAGGCGCATATCATCACGGCCACACTTTTGGTGATTTCGGGCGTCGATCCTGTGACGGCCCTTAAAATTGCCGAGACAGCCAAGCAACTTAATCCTTCGCTTAAAATAGTCATACGCGCCGAGCAAAGTGCCCTTGCCGAACACTTGGCCGAAGATCAAAAGGTCGGGGAGTTTGTCTTCGATACCGACTCGGTGAGCGATTCGCTGTATCGCAAGATTTTGGCGCACTATGCGGCCGAAGAGGGCGATGACGACGACAATGAGGACGAGACAGCAGCGCGAGCCCCGGCTCAGGCCAAGACCTAAGAAGTTTTTTAAGTAAAGAGGGAGACGTACATGACAGTCAGTGTGCCGACACTGTGGCTTATTGCCGCGGTGGTTTTGGGACTATCCGAACTCCTTGTCGGAACCTTTTATCTCCTCTTGCTGGGCGTTGCGGCCTTAGTCGGGGCCTTGGCAGCGTTTGCCGGCTTTGCCCTTGAAATCCAGTGTCTGATTGCAGCGGCCGTCGTTCTCGTGGGCGGTGTCATTCTTGCTCGCTATCGCGCCCATCACAAAAAGGATGCGCGAGGACTGGCGAACGACAATTTGGATATCGGACAGACCGTGACGGTCGCGCATTGGAATGAAGACGGCACGGCCTGTGTTTCCTATCGCGGAGCGCAGTGGAAGGTGCGTACGGAGCATCAGAGCGAAAGAACACCGGGTATCTTCACGATTGTCGGCGTTACCGGTTCTGTATTGGTTTTAAAACGACGTGAGTCAAACGTTCGGGAGGACACGTAAATGAGCGGCTTGATGGTTGTTGCACTGATTCTTTTGATTGCAGCCTGTGTTTTTGCCTGGCAGGGTGTGGCCGTGGTTCCGCAGCAAACGGCTTGGGTCGTCGAGCGCCTCGGAAAATTTCATGCGGTACTTAACCCGGGACTTAATTTCATCATTCCCTTTGTCGACCGTGTAGCCTACAAGCACAGTCTTAAGGAAGTGCCCCTTGATACCCCGAGTCAAGTCTGCATTACCAAGGATAATACCCAGCTTACGGTAGACGGCGTCCTTTACTTCCAAGTGACCGACCCGCAACGCGCGAGCTACGGCACGAGTAACTACATCATTGCGATTACGCAGCTCGCGCAGACAACGTTGCGTAGTGTCGTCGGGCGCATGGAATTGGATAAAACGTTCGAAGAGCGTGATGTCATTAACCGCGATGTGGTCTCGGCGATTGACGAAGCGGCTCTTAACTGGGGTGTGAAGGTTTTGCGTTATGAGATTAAAGACTTAACACCGCCTGCTGTGATTTTGCAGGCCATGCAGCGCCAGATTACCGCCGAGCGTGAAAAAAGAGCCGTCGTTGCCGCTTCCGAAGGCCGCAAAATCGAGCAGATTAACCTTGCGACCGGTGCCCGGGAAGCGGCCATTGCCAAATCCGAAGGGGAAAAGCAGGCACAGATCAACCAAGCCGAAGGTCAGGCGGCGGCCACCCTGGCCGTTGCCACAGCCACGGCCGAGGCCCTTCGCCGTGTGGCCGATGCCGTCAGTTCCCCGGGCGGCATGAGTGCGGTTAATTTTGACATCGCCCAAAAATACGTCGATGCATTTGCCAAAATGGCCAAGGAAGGCAATACCCTTGTGGTTCCGGCCAATCTAAGCGACCTTGCAACGCTCATTACCTCGGCCATGAGTATGGTCAAAAGCGGCCAGGGCGACTTAAAAAATCTTCCGAAGCTTTAAAGAGATACGTAATGGCACAATCCGGCAAAAAAAATCGGACATCTCACGCGCGCTTTGATTTAAACGATGTGCGCGTGGTTTATACGATTTTCTTTCATTCCGTGGAACTGATGATCGATACCGCCGAGCAGGCGATAGAGAATCGCCTCTCTGCGCAAGAGGTTACCACTCGTTTTCTCAATCTTATGGACAGTTTGGTGGGAATTTTCCTCGGGAAAGATTCCGAATACATCCCGATCGAAGGTTGGAACGGGCCGGCTCTCGGAAGAAGCCTACGGTGCACACTCGCAATCCCGCTCATGGCGCTTTCCGATAAAGATCGTGAGCTTTTCAGTGACGATGAATCGGTTGTTGTCTATGCCGTTAATACCTTTGTTAAGGAAGTTCAGGATTTTATCGGTCAGTTAGCCGAGCATGACCTTGAGATGACAGAGGACGATGCACGCGATTACCACGACTTGTGTCTGAAGTGGACCTTGCGCTTTATGCCGCCGGGCACCAAGTTCGAAAACACGTAAAGGAGTGTGTTGTGCCGTGCCCGTGCTCCAATTCGCGTTGCGGGTGTGATTTTTCCACGCGGGAAAAAGGAAAACCCGACCTCTCTTCGATTGAAGTGGTCTCGGACATTTTTTTCGAAGCGGCACGAAAAACCGCCGGACGCCTCCGTGCGCTTGAAGAGGGGACGTTAAGTCCCGAGGAACTTGCTGCGGCGCAGGAGCATTTAGCCAACTGGATCGGTGCGACGTTTTCCGGAAAAAACCGCTACTACGGATCCTCGGAAGATTGGAACCCGGCGGGTCTTGCGTCCTACGCGCGACGTCTTTTGGCCGATGAAATGCGCCGGGTCGTCGGTTTTGTTCCGAGTGACGATACGGAAACGATTTTTGCCGTCGCCTTGATTTACAGGCGTGACCTGGAAAGCGCCCTGGATAGCCATGTTAAGAGCGGGGGCGATGCGGCCTCTTTTGCACTTTCGGCCGCGTCCGTCGATCTGATCCATCGGTGGTCACGTCTGATGACCGGAGCGCCCGTAGAGCTTTTGCTTCGCCGCTAAAATACGAGGGGCAGATTTTTCTTTCAAAGGGAGTGTTGTATGGAATTTTTTACGTATCGCAATCCGACGGAACTGATGTTCGGACGCGGGGCACACACTAAAGCCCCGAAAGCCTTTGTCGACGGATACGGAGCGAAAAAAGCACTTCTGGTGTACGGACGGGGGTCGGCCGTGAAGTCCGGACTGATCGATGCCGTGAAGGCGGCTTCTGAGGATGCGGGTCTGGCCCTTGTGGAAAAAGGGGGTGTGCAGCCCAATCCCACCATCGAATTTGTGCGCGAGGCGCTTGAGTTGGCCCGAAGCGAGGGCATCGACAGCGTCCTTGCCGTCGGGGGCGGAAGCGTCATCGATACCGGTAAGACCGTTGCCGCTGCGTTTTCCTATGAGGGGGACCCCTGGGACTTTTTCTCCGGGAAAGCCCAAGTTAATAAGGTCCTTCCCTTGGCGGCTGTTCTCACGATCCCGGCGGCCGGGTCCGAGCAAAGTAAACGCGCCGTCATCACAAACGGCGACCAGAAGCTCGGGATGGGCAATGACTGCTTGCGCCCGAAATTGGCAGCGATTAACCCCGAGCTTTTCTTTACGCTTCCTGCTAATCAAGCGGCAGCGGGCATTTTCGACATGATGAGCCACATCATGGAACGGTACTTCACGAAGACCCCCGATGTGGAATTTACGAGCACGGAAGCCGAAGGGGCCCTGCGCGTGATTATGGAAAACGCACTCAAGATTAAAGACAATCCCAAGTCTTATGCTGCTTGGGCGGAAGTGGCCTTGGCCGGTACCTTTGCGCACTGCGGATTTTTCGGGCTCGGACACGAAGAGGATTGGGCTTGCCACGGCATGGAACACGCCTTGTCGGGCTGGGTCGATACGATTACCCACGGGGCCGGGTTGGCAATCCTCACGCCTGCGTGGATGCGCTATGTTTGGAGTGAGGATCCCGAGCGCTTCGTGCGTTTTGCCGAGCGTGTGATGGGCGTAACTCCCATGGCGACCGATGAGGCCACGATCAAACTCGGGATTGCAAAGCTCTTTGCCTTTATCCAGCAAATGGGTCTGCCGACTGCCATTCATGAGGTGACAAGTGAGAAACCCGATTTTGAGCACCTCGCGGACCTTTCGTTCGGGAAAGGTCACTTGGGCGGCTTTAAGAAATTAACGCATGAAGATGCCGTCAATATCTTTCAAAGCGTCATTTAGTGTTTCTCCATGACGCAATCCTGGGATACCGAAAAGAGTGACGTGCTCGCAACCTATGCCCGAGCACGGTGCAAGCGCGGTATCGGTCTTGTTCGACTTAAACAAGATTGTCCCGAGGAGTACGACGCTTTCTTACGCGTTGCGCTTTTCTTTGCTACGGACGCAGGTCGGGCGGTGTGCCGATCGCGCGGGGCGATTTTTGCCGCTTTAACGACGTTTCTTGCCGGGGAAGGTTCTTGGGTTATGGCGACGACAACGGCGCTTTTCGATGCTCTCGAGCGTGAGGGGCTTGTTATGCAAAAAGAAGGAACCTATCACGTCTCCCTTCCTCCGGGCTTTCCTCCGACTCTTTCCGAGGCCCTCACTTTTCTAGAAAACGAAGCCAGTCAATCGCGCCTTCGAACGCAGCAGATTCGGGCGATGCTTCAGGAAAAAAATCGCCGTGTGAATACAAAAAAACAGATTCCCGTCGATGCGGTCTTTGATGAGGCGATGATGCGCGAGGCGTTAAAGGAAGCGCATCTTGCGTACGAAGAGGGGGAGGTGCCCGTCGGTGCCGTTCTGACACAGGGGAAAACCCTCATTGCCCGTGACCACAACCGGGTCGTCGCAATGCGCGATGCCACGGCGCATGCCGAGATGCGTGTTTTAAAAGCAGCGCTTGTCGGGCTTAACTCCGAGCGCTTGCCGCCTGAGACGACGCTTTACGTGACGCTCGAGCCTTGTCCTATGTGTGCCGGTGCTCTTTTATTGTCACGCGTGAGGCGCGTCGTGTGGGGAGCCTCCGATTCTCTTGCAGGAGCGATGGGCTCTCGCCTTACGCTCCAGGAAGTCGCCTCGCTTAACTGGAAAGCAGATACCGCAGGGGGCGTTTTACAAAGCGAGTGCGAGGCCCTGTTAGAGCGGTTTTTTTCTCGACTTCGCCAAAAAAGGAAGTGAATCGATGCCAAATACCCCCGTCTTAACTCTTGTCGCTCCCTCACGCGCCTTGGTGGTGCAAGGCACGATGGATGCCGTTGACTCGGTTCGCTTGGCGCGCATCGAAAAAGCGCTCACAAATCTCGGCTGGTCCGTGCGAGAAGCTCAAAACATTCACTTTGTCGACAGGCGCTTCGCGGGAAGCGACAATGTGCGTGCAAGGGCGCTTGAAAAGGCACTGACGGACAAGAACTCGGACCTGGCCCTTTCGCTACGCGGCGGCTACGGGGCCTCGCGCCTCTTGCCGCTTTTAGATTGGGACGCACTTTGCGGTCCGACGGTACCCTTGGCAGGATTTTCCGATGTAACAGCACTTTTTCTGGCGTTCCTTACTCAGCTCGGAAAGGGCGGCTGGCTTGCGCCGTGCGCCAATGCTTTTGATATGCAATGCGATGCAAGAGATGCGGCGTTTCGACACGCGTTTCAAGGTCAGGATTTTCATTTGACCGTTAAAGCCACTTCGGGTGCCTATCAAAATCCGGACACTTTTGCCGCGAAGGGCCTGATTTGGGGCGGAAATCTCTCGGTTCTCGTGAGCCTTCTCGGAACGCCGTATTTCCCGAGTGTACAAGGCGGGATTTTGTTTTTGGAAGATGTGGCGGAACCGGCGTACCGTATTGAGCGTGCTTTCTTGCAGCTGGCGTACGCCGGTGTCCTGACCTCACAAAGTGCCGTCGTTTTGGGCTACTTTACGGGGTCGGAAAGGGGGGCCGGTATCGGGGCAGGGCACTTCGGTCTGTGCGACGCAGTTGACTTTATTCGCCGTAACCTGAAGGTCCCGGTCTTGACCGGCTTTCCGATTGGCCACGTCCCCGGGTGTGTGACGATTCCGACGGGCGTTGTCGGGACCGTGGCGCTTAGCGGCGGTACGTGGACTCTGACGGCCGACGTTGCTTCGATTTTGCCGCACTGCGCCCCTTAAAGGAGAGAGACTATGCGTCTTGCGCCTTCGATTAAACGCCTCTTCGGCTGGAGTCCGGTGCGGTATGCCTCACGCGTGCTCGTTGCACAAATCGGCCAGTCCCTTCGTCTTCAGACCGTAAGCCTTGTGAGCCAAGCGCTCGGCATCCTCGTTGTCGTCTTTTATTTTTACAGAACACTTTCGCATGAGCTTGTCATCGGCTGGGCTGTGGCAGCCGTTCTTGCGCTTTGGGGTGCCGTGCACTTTCGGCGGCGCTTTCGCAGTGACTGCAATCGAGAAAAGCACGTGCGAAGGTGGCTTCGCGCGTGGATGCTTGTGGCTGTGGTTTCGGGCCTCGTGTGGGGCTTTGCGGGTTCGGCGTTTCTAGCCCCGAAAAACCCGATTGACGAAGTCGTCATCGTCACGGTCATTGTCGCGATTGTGTTTGCTTCCTGGCCCGTGTTTTCCTGCTGGCTTCCGAGTTTGACATCCTTTACCTTATTGGCGTTAACGCCGATGTTTTTCGGGATTGCCGCCGCTTACGGCATCGGACAAGTCTTTACGTGTTTAACGCTCATTGTCATCACGTCCTTTGTCCTTTATTCAGGGCGGCGCTTAAATGAAATTGTCGTGCTTTCCGTGATTCGAAACGTGCAAAACGAGCGCCTTGTGACGCGTCTTAAGGCAGAAAAAGCTCTTGCGGACAGCGCGCGGCGTGCCACAGCCGAAGCGACCGAAATGCGCACGCAATTTTTTGCCGGCGCCAATCACGATTTGCGCCAACCCTTGCAGGCGCTCGGCATTTATTTGCAACTGCTTAAGGGGCGACTTACCGGCCCGGATAAAGAGGCGCTCGAGCAGATCGAAACCTGCGCAACGGCGATTTCAACGCTCGTCGGTCAGGTTTTGGAAGTAAGCCGCATTGAGTCCGGGCAAATTGCCGTCACCGTCGAGCGCATTCATCTGACGGAACTTTTCGAAGACCTTGCAGCCGAGTTTTCCGTGCTGTGTGAAAACAAGGGCCTTGCGTTTCGTGTGGTTCCGCTTTCCGTAGCCCTCGATTGCGATCGCACGCTCCTTGAAAGAATCTTAAGAAATCTTTTAACCAATGCCGTGCGCTATACGAAAACGACCGTCTCGCTCGTGGCATGCGACATCGGTCAAGGACGCATACAAATTGCCGTGACCGATGACGGCCCCGGCATCGATCCGGCGGAAAAAGGTCGGATTTTCGAAGCTTTTTTTCGCGGCAAAAAAGCTAAGGGTAAGACCCAGGGCTACGGGCTCGGTCTATCCATTGTCAAGGGCTTAGCTTCTCGCCTTTCGATTCCGCTACGCGTGGAAAGTACGGTCGGAAAAGGCTCGGCATTTATCCTCACGTTCCTTGCCGACCCCGTGGCGCAAGGGCAGGGAAAGACGCCGCACAAGGTCGCCGGAGAATCCTTACGACCTATTTCCGGGACCGTCGCGCTTTTAGAAGATAATGAAATCGTGCGCACGGCTTTGGAGGCTGTGATCAAAAGCCTCGGAGCTACGGTGATCTCATCGGCCGAGCCCGATTCGGTCTTTGTCGAGCGCGTGATTCGGGAGGCTCAGGCAGGGACTCTTACGGCTGTTGTAAGCGACTTTAACCTCGGAGACGGATTTCCGAACGGCCTTGAGACCATCTTTCTTGTCGCAACGACCGTCAATAAAGCCGTGCCGAGCATTCTTTTGACGGCCGTTTCCGAAGAAGTGATTCGTGCAGCCTACGACAAGCTCGATAAGAAGTCCTTTGAAACGACCTTTCCTATGCCGCTTTTACTGCAAAAGCCCGTGACGGCCAAACTTCTTGCTGCAGCGTTGCAAAGCGCCATGGACGCAGGAGGCCGTTAAAGGAGGATTTCGTATCCGGCTTTCTGGGCGGCAATCAGCGCCTGCGTGCGGTTATTGGCGTGAAAGGCCCGGTAAATTGCCGTGACGTGGGTTTTGACGGTCCCTTCCGACAAATTCAGTTCCCGGCAAATGCTTTTGATCGGAAGCCCGCGCGCAAGGCAAAGTAGGACGTCCTTTTGGCGATCTGTCAGTCGCACGTCCGGTGCATTGCCTTTCAGGGTGGCGTTGTCGATAAACCGCTTTTTCTGCGCCTCCGAAAGAAGTTTCATCGGCACATACACGCCCCCTTTGAGCACGAGGTCAACGGCGTTTGTGAGCGTTTCGGTCTCAAGGCTCTTGGGGACAAAGCCCGCCGCGCCGAGCCGTAAGACCTGCGAGACCTGCTCGGGATCGGTAATACCCGAAAGGACGAGAATTTTTAAGGTCGGATTTTGCCGTACGAGTTCCTCAAGAAGTTCCGTGGGCTTTTCGACATCGGGAAGCGAAAGATCGAGAATCAGAAGGTCGGTGGCCGACCCGTAAAGCGCCACGAGGCTTCGCGCCTGATCGGCTGTCGTTCCCGTGTGTACGACAGAATCCGGAAAACGTGTTTTCAGAAGAAAACTTAATCCTTGTACAATCAAGGTATGGTCGTCAACAACGAGAAAGTGCCTGGCGCTCATGTCTGTCTCCGGTCAATCACAATGCGGATTTTTCGGCGATTGTAATCCCTCGAACTCCAACATTAAAATACGAACACGTTTTACGCACGCAACGATTACTTTTCACGCTGACATTTCATGAGCTGGATTACTCGCATCCTTCCGAAGTTTTCATCTTCCGATAACGGCACCAAGCGCCGTAGTCCCATCCCGAGCGGTGTGTGGACCAAGTGCCCGCATTGCGATCAGGTTTTGTATAACGAAGACCTCGTGGAATCCCTCATGGTCTGTCCTAAG
>OJOO01000087.1_pt1 | contig 44231 bp, 37 predicted proteins | sample 1598171 | NCBI WGS metagenome assembly OJOO01 (sample SAMN01915208, study PRJEB22387) | human gut metagenome | isolation source: stool | host: Homo sapiens | place: USA
TGATGTTTCTTGTAGCCTATTTTGTTCTTGCGAACATTATGTTCCGCGACATGGGCGGGGAAGTCCCGGGGGGACGCGAATGGGTGAAAAAGGAACTTGCCGGAATGGGCAAGATGAGCCGCGGCGAAATTGCCATCGGTCTTTGCTTTTTAATTGCTGCAATTTTATGGTTCTCCGGTTCTGCCATTCGCGGAATCGAAATCGACGGATGCCGACCGTTCCGCTTCTTAAACGATTCTGTCATTGCGATGATGATGGGCGTAATCTCGTTCTTAATCCCTGTCGACGACAAGGGCGAAACAGCCATGGATTGGGATACGGCCAACCGCGAAATCAGCTGGGACGTGCTCCTACTTTTCGGCGGCGGTCTTTCGCTTGCGGCGGCCATTCAGAGTACGGGTGTTGCGGCTCTGATCGGTGCGCAGGTTACGGTCCTTTCGGGCGCTCCCTTCTGGGCTCTCCTCTTAGGTGTTGTGACCCTTGTGACCTTCGCGACGGGCGTGACATCGAACACGGCTTTGGCGGCGATGATGATGCCGCTTCTGGCGGCTGTGTGCTCGGCCTTGAACCTTCCGGCTCAGCCCGTGCTCTTTGCAACGGCACTTGCGGCATCGGCTGCCTTTATTTTGCCGATTTCCACGCCGCCTAACGCGATTGTGTTCGGCACCGGAAAACTTCGCATTATCGACATGCTCCGCGCCGGTATCATCATCAACATCGTGGCGATTGTTGTCATCACCGGTGTGATTTTGCTGATCGATTGCTAGTAACGTCTTGAAACACCCGACGGCCCCGACGAGAGCAATTTCGCCGGGGTTTTTCGTCACTGTCCCCTATAATGGGTTGCAAATCACTTTTAAATGGAGGATAGCGATGGATACATCTGCCATGACCTTTGTCACAGACGAAACCTTCGATGAGGTTGTCGGGAAAAGCGCGCTTCCTGTTCTCTTTGTCATGGGCGCCACCTGGTGCCCGGACTGCCAGAGAATTGCGCCTTTGATGATGATGCTTGCCAAGGAAAACGCCGGAAAGATTCTTTTTGCCCACGCCGATTTTGATTCGGCGCAAGGTCTAAAGGAGCGCTTTCACGTTCGCTCGATTCCGACGCTTTTTATCATCCGCAACGGCCAGGTTCTCGATACTCTTGTCGAGCCCAAAGCCATTGCTCCCGTCAAGGCCTTTTTGCAAAAGGCTCTCTAAGCAAACCGGTGACGATGAACCGAACGCGGAGTGACGCATGATTTCTTCTTGTGTCTTCCGCCGAAATCTTTTTACCGGTTTGTCGTACGCAAAGCGTTTTAGCGGCGGCCAAACAGCTCGGGTTGATACAACCGGCGGTTTCGGCCGCCGTTGCTCGACTAGAAAAAGAACTCGGTGTCGACTTGGTGCGGCGCACGAGACCGATTGAGATTGCGCCGGAAGTTGTTACGCTTGGAAAGTTGTTAGTCACAACAGCCGATAAAATGGAGCGGGTCATCACGGATATTCAGTGCCGGCAGAACCTGTTGCCGGGCATTCGAATCGGTTTGCATTTTCCACTCCTCCTTCCTTCTCGAGAGCGGAAAACTATTTTGATAATTCATGCTTTTGATTTGCGTAAATGAGCAAGACAAGCGAGGCAAAGATTAGGATGATTCCTAAGACTGTCTGTTCAGTCACGGGTTCATGAAGAAAAAAGATACCCAATAATGCTGCAATCATGGGCTCAGCAAGCCCTAGTGTCGCTGCGATGACTGGGGTTGTATAGCGAAGCCCAGCATTAAGAAATGTGTAAGCGAGTCCTGCTGTAACTAGTCCGAGAGCAAGAATTACAGTGATTCCCTGTACAGACGCAAATATCCACTGTGTGTCATAGAGATAAAAAAGAGGAGATAACAGGATAGCCATGACACAAAAGATAATCATCGTTGCAAACTCAGCATTGGTTGTCTTTAATATAGAAGGCATTACAGTAATGTAGCTAGAATAAAAGAACCCATTGAAGAGAAGGCGAATCAGATAAGGGGTCTTTCCCTCAGGCAAGGGTGCCCATCCGTTAATGAATCCAATCCCAAGTATTGCCAAGAAGGTTGCAAAATACCACGCATTAATTGGCCTTTTTTTATGGACGAAAAAAGAGAGGACGGCTGTCCAAATAGGAACACTTCCTACGGCAATGATTGTTCCTGCAGCTACGCCAATTTGGGATACGCCAAGGAAGAAACTTAAAGTATTTGCCCCAAGGAATCCGGAGGCAATCAAAACGTTTTTAAACGGAATTGAAAAAAAATCTTTTGGAAAGCGCTTTCTGACGATGCACCAAGTCAGGAGAAGGATAGCCCCGGCGGTAGCTCTTCCGGCAACGATGACGTAGGGGGTCGCTCCAACGGGTGCAATCGCTTGGATGGTTCCTGATGTTCCAAAGCCCAAGGCACTCAAAAGAACAAGAATAGTCCCGAGGAACTGTTTGTATTTTGGCGTAATTAACTTATTGGATTCATTCATAGAGCTCTTTCTAAGAAGATAGTTTTCCGTAGCGAGACATAGTTCGCCTTTATTAAAGCGCTTTCTTTTTAGCGGAATACTTTTGGAACAAATGCAGAATTGTCGAAACCCCAATGACGAGGAGCACTGTTCCGGCAATCAAGTCCCATGTCGGAAAGCGTTTCTGTAGAACGTGACCGAATAGCATCGCAAATAATGTTTCAAGCACCATCATTTGACCTGCCAGAGAGGTTGGAACTCGCTTACACATGTAGTTCCAAAGAGTCATTGCGCCCCAAGAAGACACAATGCCTCCAACAAGCATTACAGCAATGAATCTCCAAGGAGTTGGTCCTAGCAAAGAATATTCAAATCCGCTCAGAATCCCGCTGAGTCCCAACAGGTATAAAACTATTGAAAAAGGAAAAAGAAGGGCGAAAATAAGCGATGTCCAGGCAAGGACATTGACTTGCGGATTCGCCTTAATCCAATCTGCATTAGCAATCGGATACCATGTCCAAATGATGGTATGCAAAAGACCTAAAGCAACACCAATCATGAACTTTAGAGGGGAACTCGACATCGGATTGGTTACGAACTCTGAGTAGTTACAAAGAACGAATCCAAAAAAGATTAATAGAGTTGGAGCAATCAGTGGTTTAAGTGGGACACTCCAACGTCCTAGCTTTCGATCACGTTCATTCGAGTACAGAGTGAGAATGACGGGAATAATGCCGGTGCTCAGACCAGCAATGGAAGCTCCAGAAAAATCGCTACAATACAATTGCGCCATAAAATTTAGCAGACATCCAATAAGCGCAAGGCGCAATGCAACCATCCAATCGGAACGCTTTAGTTTTCGTATTTCGTCTCTGAAATAGAAAACGAGAAGAATTGAAAACAAGCCCGTTACACAACAACGTCCAATTCCTGTCTGAAAAGAGGAATACTCTGGTAATAAAAGAGGGAAGATATAAAGAATTCCCCAGAAAGCGGCAGAAACAACGCCCGCAAGAATTGCAAAAAACATGGAAGTGAATCCCTGATAGTTTGAGTACCGTCACAAATGACATTCGGACGATATAGAGGAGGGATTGTTTTATGAACTGGTAAGACAGAAAATCATCCGAAAAGTGTTTTCATGTCAAGCCAGGTTTTGTGGCAAATTTACGAAAGCGAGCGCCTAGCACTAGTTGTCAGACACGTCAAATAGTTTGACTGAGTCGACTAATAGCGGATTCTTGACTTGCGGAAGGATCTTTGTTTTTAATGTTTCAACGACAAGCCCAGCGATTTTTTTTGCTAACTGTTCATATGCAGGATTCTTGTAGAGAACATAGGCCGTTCTCATTCCCTGTTGTTCTGAGGCATATAGGAAAGAGATGGAGTGTACGAAATCTTTGGCTGGAAGAATATTGAGAACTGGCATTAGCGCCCATGCCAGTCCCTTTTCAATCATTTTTAATGTTGTCCAGGTCCCGAGCATTAAAGTGTTTTGAATTCCCCACTGTCGTAAGACACGAGATGTATGCACAACATCATAGGATGTGTCATTGAATTGAAGACAGGGCAAAGTTTTGGAAAGTCTGATGAGATCTAGCTTAGATCGAATGATGCCGTCGTAGCACTTTGGCAGAACAGCTAGATAACGTTCTTTGTACAAAGGGAGCGCCATGATAGATTTATATGTCGACATCGGGTCACTGGCCAAAGAAATGTCGACTTTTCCTTCTAGCAACATCTGACACACTTTTGGTGTGTTCCCATTGTAAGCAGCAATTGAAGAAGTTCCCTGATATAAGGCCTCAACTACGTATGGGATGGTCGTTTGTGTTAATGATGTTGATGAGGCAAGTCGTAAACAGTTATTGGCGTCTTGTGTCTGAATTTTGACTTCAGAATAAATCTCGTCTAATTCGTCAAGCAAACTCTCGGCTTGCTTGCATAGCATGCGTCCTATTGGTGAGAGCTGTACCGGGTGGTTTTTACTTGTAAAAATGGAGTGCCCAATATTTTCCTCTAAGCGGCACATACTCCGTGAGATTGCCGATTGAGTTAAGTTAAGTTTGTCACTAGCCCCTGAAAAACTTTTTGATGTTGCAATGGCTAGAAGGATTCGCAGGTTACTTGCGCTCAGACAACTAGTGTCAAATGTATTCCTTTTAGATTGATTAACCATTTTGCTGTTCCTTTAAGGAATCACAAGGCCAGACCATTTTTTCAAAAGAGGTATTCCTCAGACTTTGTAGTCTCTTTTTGAGAATGTCCTGAAGAATTTGAGTGGATATCTCCTTAGCCAAAGGCTCGAAGTCAGGATTTATGTAGCAAATATAGGCAGTTCGAGTCCCTTGATGGGGTAACAAATCCCTAAATACGCACCCTTGGTGAATTCTTGAGCCGGTTATCACATTGAACGGTGTCTCCAATCCCCATGCCTTGCCGAGGCTAATGAGATGAAGGTTTGCCCAAATACTGTTAAGACGTAAGACATTACTAATTGAAAGGTTTCGAAGGATGCGAGAGGTTTGAAGCAAATCATATGACTCAGAACTTGCTTGTACGCAGGGGATTTTTCTTGCATAGTTTTGCAAGTCGAGCCTTGTCTGAATCCTCGGGGCAACAGTGTTAGAAAGAAGAACGAGATACTTTTCTGTAAACAAGGCACGAGACTTAACGGAAGGATTCGATTTTATTGGGTCTGTTGCAATAGCAATGTCAATTGTTCCGTCCTGTAAGAGTTCGGAGATTACAGGTGTGTTATTCGAATATTCCGTTACAGAAAGACCCCGAGAATATAAGTTGCAGACAATTTCTGGTAACACAGTGCGGGCTAACGATGTTGATGCCCCAATTCTCAAGTCATAGACGCCGATATCGTGGAAATTGCGAATACTCTGATTGAGTTTTGCGTACTGAGAGAGAACAGATTCTGCCTTGGAGTAGATGTGTTGACCCAGGAGAGTTAATTGAATCGGAGAGGAACGACGAAGAAAAAGATTTGCACCAATCTGTTCCTCAAGTCGACTGATGCTTCGGGAAATTGCGGATTGACTTAATTCAAGTCTCTCTGCTGCCAAAGAGAGACTTTTTGTTTCTGCAACAGCCTGCAGAATTCGTAGATTATTGAGGTTGAAGATATTTTTTTGCATACGTTCGCCTCAATGGCTTCGATGGCTTTTCCTAGGAATGTAAATCCTTTCGAACTTGTCATGTACAAAATGTTGTCAACAAAAAAACTTTTCGTCAACACGGACAACAGCATTTTGAATTTATTGGACTTATTGATAAGAAACACTGACAAGGAATCATTTGTTCTTTGACAAAAAATCAAACCTGTCAACTCGGTTGACTGTACTCATTAGTTTCCTTTTCGCAAGAGCGATATTCGCTCTGCTCTTATCCACCTACTTAAATGCCGAAAAGGAGAAATCATGGCAAGAGGCAAAATCAAAAAGCCGCTCTGTGAGAGTTACATTAAGTATGTTGTTACGCCCAATGTTGAAGGGGATTTGGATCACTCCTACCAGACATATCTCGATCTCAATAAGTCTCATGTAGTGATGATTGCCAACAAAGGGATTATTGCGAAAAGTGTCGCCGCAAGAATCCTGGAAGTAACCCAAGAAATGGCGGCTATGGGAGACAAGCCGAATTTTTACGTTGATCCTCGACTTGAAGGAACCTATTTCAACCTTGAGAAGTATTTGATTGATAAAACAGGTATTGAAATCGGTGGACAGCAGCACACGGCACGTTCGAGAAACGACCTGATTGCTACAGTGTCTCGTATCGATGTGCGGAAGGCATATCTCGATCTTTGTGAAAAAGTGAATCTCATGCGCCGTACGCTGATTGAGTTGGCTGACCGGAATAAAGAGACAGTTATGGCCGGCTATACGCATCTTCAACCCTCGGAGCCGATAACTTTTGCGCACTATTGCTCTGGAATTCTTTGCGGTCTTGACCGCGACTCGCGTCGACTCGCTGCCGTTTTTGAGTCTATCAATATCTGCCCGATGGGAAGCGGATCGATGGGTTCAACCACGTGGGACATTGACCGGCAGTACATGAGCGACATTCATGGATTTGATGCGCCCATTGAAAACTCAATCGATGGAGTCGCTTCGCGTGACTATGCCCTGGAACTCCTTTCTGCTATTGCAATCATGAGCAATACACTTTCTCGATTGTGCGCTGATTTATATGTCTGGGCTACTCCCGAATTCGGGTATATCGAAGTTGATGATTCAGTAGCAATTTGCTCTTCGATCATGCCGCAAAAAAAGAATCCGATTACTTTGGAATATGTGAAAGGAAAGGCCGGTAATTTAAGTGGCATGCTCACGGGAGCACTTTCGACATTGCGCAATACTCCTTACACGAATACATGCGACGTTGTTGGCGAAACTGGACGATACGTTTTCACTGCCATTAAGGAAATGTGTGGATGTTGCGAGATGATGACAGATACTCTCAAGAGCCTCGTAACACGAAAGGAACGAATGGTAACCAACGCACTTGGAAATTTCTGCACGGTTACAGAACTGGCAAATGCTTTGGTTCGGCACGACAAGATTAGTTTCCGCGCAGCTCACGAAATAGTTGCCGAACTGGTCGACATCATGATTAAGACCGGCAAGAAGGCCAACGAAATTCATGCGGAAGATGTGAATGTCGCATTTGAAAAACTCTTCCAAAAGAAAACTTCAATGACCGACGAACAGATTCTTGTGGCTCTTGACCCTGTTCGGAGTGCTATGAGCAAAAAGATTCTCGGCGGAACGGCTCCTGAGGAGGTTTCTCGACAGTTGGTCGTACATTCCAAACGACTTGACGAGGACGTGGCTCTGCTCGAAAAGCGGAAGGCAAAGATTGCGGCCGCTAAGGCTCGTCTTGAGCAAGATGTCAACAATTTAATCGCCTCTCAGAAATAACTGAGTCAAGCTCTGGAACACTACACATCGTAGTGCCTCCAGGATTTGTATACAAAGAATTCTCAAAAAAGGTTTTCAAATGGATGCAATGTTTTGGATGCAACTGATTGTCGTTGTAATCGCAATCGGTATTGGAGCGAAATGGGGAGGTCTGGGGCTTGGAGCTGCAGGTGGTTTGGGGCTCTTCGTATTGGTCTTTTTCTTCGGACTGAAACCGGGAAATCCCCCTGTGTCAGTTCTTCTCATTATGGTTGCCGTTGTTTCTTGCGCTTCGATTCTGCAAGGGTCTGGTGGCTTGGATTACCTTGTCGGAATAGCAGAACGCATTTTGCGGCGAAATCCCCAACATATTACCTTTATGGGGCCGTTGGTTTGTTTCTTCTTCACTTTGTTGTGCGGAACAGGATATGTAGCATTTGCTGTGTATCCCGTCATTGCGGAAGTTGCAGCAGCGGCTCGTGTACGTCCTGAGCGTCCGCTTTCGATGTCGGTAATCGGAGCCCAGGCAGCGATTACGGGTTCCCCGATGTCGGCAGCCACAGCTGCCATGATTGGGCTGTTTGCCGCCCAGGGTGTTCTACCGTTTCATATTTTTGCCGTTTGCATTCCGGCAACTTTCCTTGGTGTTCTTGTTGGTTGTGCGTTTGTTTACAAGCGCGGAACCGAATTGGAGAAGGATCCGGAATTCTTGCGTAAAGTCAAGAGCGGCGAATTCGTAGATACTGCAGTGGCCCAAGGGAAGGAGGTGACGTATTCGCCCGCTGCAAAGCGCGGTGTGGTCATTTTCTTGTTTGGTACCTTGCTCGTTGTGTTCTTGGGATCTTTCCCTGGACTCCTGCCAAAGTTTACGGACGGGGCCGGTAAAGTTACAAGATTAGGTATTCCCCATATGGTTCAGATGGTTATGCTCGCCGTTGGCTGCTTAATCATGGTGATAAGTAAGGTTCCGGCAAAGAAGCTTGCTGATGGCTCGGTGTTCCGCGCTGGCTTGATTGGCATGGCTGCTGTTTTCGGCATTTCTTGGCTTACAGGGACCTTCTTTAACACATACAAGCCCGTGTTTGTTGCTGAATTCGGGGCACTAATTCAAGAACTTCCAATTCTCTTTGCCCTGGCAATGTTCTTCCTTTCTAGTGTTTTGTTCTCTCAAGGTGCTACCACAACGGCTCTAATGCCGTTAGCCATTGGTTTGGGTTTGTTGCCTGCCGATTGCGTCTGGATGTTCCTTGCGTGTAATGGATACTTCCTTATTCCTGCCGGAGGAGCGGTTATTGCCTGTATCGCATTCGACAGAACGGGAACAATGAAAATCGGTAAGTATGTATTAAACCATAGTTATCAGTTACCCGGACTTGTAACAACCGGATCCACTCTTTTGTTTGGGTGGCTCTTGAGTAAGGTTGTTTTTTAACTAACGTGAATTGAGCCTCTGCCATAGGCAAGAGGCTCAACTTCCTGTCGCATAGAATTGTTTGGGCATCGCTTTTGGGTAGGTGTTTTCTTAAGAAATATGCTTTATGCGATTTAACATCAATACATGGGGCATGGGGTGAGAAGATGCAAACACTGGGTTATTTTCCGCAGAAACGCATGCGACGCATGCGTCGCGATGATTTTTCCAGACGCCTGATGCGTGAAAACGTTATTACCGTGAATGATTTGATTCTGCCGGTATTTGTCAAGGAAGGAAAAGGGGATAGGGAGCCAGTTCCCACGATGCCCGGGGTCGTTCGATATACCATTGATGAACTGTTAAAGCTGTGTTCTGAATGTGTCGAACTCGGCATTCCGATGATTGCACTTTTCCCTGTAGTCGAAATGGATTTGAAAACGCCGGATGGTCGAGAATCTGCTAATCCCAACGGGCTTATCCCAAGAACTGTACGAAAGATAAAAGAATCATTCCCGCAGCTAGGCATTATGTGTGACGTTGCTCTGGATCCCTATACAACGCACGGACAAGACGGTCTGATTGATAAGGATGGATACATTCTGAATGACGAAACAGTAGCGGTTTTAGTACAGCAAGCTCTTACTCAGGCTGAGGCAGGTGTTGATGTCGTGGCTCCAAGTGACATGATGGACGGCCGCATTGGGGCAATTCGTCGCGCTTTAGATTCTAAAGGACTTATCAACACGCGAATCATGGCTTATTCCGCTAAGTATAGTTCGGCATTTTATGGGCCGTTCCGCGACGCCGTTGGGTCAAGTTCTAACCTCGGAAAGTCGAATAAAAACACGTATCAGCAGGATCCTGCCAACGGAAATGAGGCTCTTTGGGAAGTCGGATTGGATTTGGCAGAAGGTGCCGACATGGTCATGGTCAAGCCGGGGCTTCCCTATTTAGATGTTCTGAGACGAGTTAAAGATGAGTTCGAGGCACCGACATTCTCGTACCATGTTTCAGGCGAGTACGCAATGATTAAGTGTGCTGCTGCTAATGGGTGTATCGACGAGAAAAGAATCACAATGGAGTCAATGATTGCATTTAAGCGAGCAGGTGCGGATGGAATTCTTACATATTGTGCGCTTGATGCTGCCCGTTGGATTCGCGAAGGTTATCACTATTAATAATTAAATCATCTCCAGGAGATAAACATGTCAAGCAAAATGTGGGGAGGGCGCTTTGACCTTCCGGCCGATAAATTCGCGGAAGAATTCGGAGCGGTTATTCATATCGAGACACGCATGTGCCAGGACGATATTCAGGGCAGTATTGCGCATGCCAAGATGCTTGCCCATCAAGGCATTATCAGCCAAGAGGACGGGGAAAAGATTGTTCAGGGCCTCGGAGCTGTTCTGGAAGAAATCAAGTCCGGCCAATTCACCTTTAAGGCAGAAGACGAAGACATTCACATGGCCATCGAAAAGCGCCTGACGGAACTCATCGGACCGGCAGGAGGTCGCCTGCATACGGGGCGTTCGCGGAATGACCAATGCCAGGTTGACGGAGTTTTGTATTTCCGTCGTGCTTTGCGAGAAAGCCAGGAATGGATTCGCGGATTGCAGAAAGTTTTGGTAGCGAAGGCCGAGGAATACATGGGAGTTGTCATGCCCGGGTATACCCATTTGCAAACGGCTCAGCCGATTCTTGTTTCCCACTGGTTTATGGCGTATTTCCAAATGCTCGAGCGTGACTGGGAGCGATTTGAATCGCTGTATGAACATACGTCGCTTTGTCCGTTAGGCGCTGCCGCTTTGGCCGGAACCGGACATCCGATTGATCGCTTCATGACCGCAAGCTTGCTCGGTTTTGACGGTCCGACAGAAAACAGTCTTGACACGGTTGCAAACCGAGACTATGTCATCGAGTATGCAGCGGTTGCAGCCATTTGCTACATGCATCTGACGCGTTTGGCCGGCGAGATTGTTCTTTTCAGCAGTCAAGACTTCAAGTTTATTGAATTGTCCGATGACTACTGCACAGGTTCTTCCATCATGCCACAAAAGAAGAACCCAGATATGGCAGAGCTCATTCGAGGCAAGGGCGGTCGAATGTTCGGTAATTTAAATGCGCTCTTGACCATGATGAAGGGCCTTCCGCTTGCCTACGACAAGGATATGCAAGAAGACAAAGAATTGTCTTTCGACTCGATTGATACACTCAACGCTTCTCTCAAGATCATGGCCCCCATGGTTTCGAAGATGAAGGTCATTGCCGAGAACACACTTCGAGGTGCACAACGCGGTTATGCCAATGCTACGGATTTGGCTGACTACCTCGTTAAAAAGAATGTTCCTTTCCGCGATGCTCATCGCGTCACCGGCATTCTCGTTAACTATGCCATCCGCCACAAGAAGGCGCTGGAGGAATTATCTATCGAAGAATTCCAGGCAGTTGATCCCCGTATTGAGAAAGATATCTACGAAAACATCTCAATTGAACGCTGTGTGCAAGTGCGTAACTCCTACGGCGGAACCTCGCCGCAAGCGGTTCGCGTACAAATCGACAACGCAAAAAAGGTACTGGGCTAAGAGCAGATGCGTCGGCGGCTCGTGCCTCGGCGCACAGAGTGTTTAATCACACTTGGTGGTTTCTGGGTTTCTAAGTCGATTGTTTTGAAAAAAGAAAGTCTTCCCCCTTCAGGCTTTCTGTAAAAGACCCCATAGTGCTGAGTTCACTATGGGGTCAATTACGATATGTCGATGGAAGAACAATTTAACGGATAATGCTCTTGCTTGCCGAAGGTAGAGCTAAACAGCACCCCGACGGAGATTATTTATTTTACGGGACATGAGCTCGAAGCGCAGGCCGATTGGATAAGTGCGACATCGGTAGTACATGGCTCCGTAGGTAGTCTTTTGACATTTTTTTGCCTCTGTTAGCGGGACCGGTGGATGAATTACACGTTCACGCCTTCCCAATTATCGGAACGCTTAGTGCCGTATTGAGCATCGGTATCGTCATTGCAATTGTCTTTATGCTTTAAGGAGTGTTTTCACAAATCAACTGGATTGTCTCTCAGCATTAGTATGACCTTCTCCGAAGCGTAAATGCCACCGATTCCGATTTCGTCTTGGCGGATATTCGTTCCCGCGAGAGCCGCCTTTCCTCCCATGAATTGTCAAAAAAACTTCCCGCTCTCATGAAGGAAGGAAAAGTGGAAAATGCAACCCTATTCGAGCGAATTTAAAGAGGCGGTTCTTGAGTGTGTCTTGTCCGGAAAAACAGTTTTATTTCCGAAGAGTTTGCCTAAAGACATTCTTTCTGCCCTTGTTCGCGAATCATTTTATAAAGTGTGAGATACAATTTTCACATGAACAAGGACGGCTGAGACGCACTCGGACGGTGTTCAATCCGATATCGCTTTCTTCAAGTGAGTCTCGACCTCGGTACTTATCTAAGGAGGCGTTCTATGATTTGCCAGTGCTATCACGATCAACTCATTTCCATTCGTCGTAAGTTGCATCAGAACCCCGAAGAGGGTTGGTCTGAATTTACAACGACGGCGTTTCTCGTTCAAACACTTCGCGGATACGGCTACAAGGTTCTGCTCGGACGCTCGATTATCAACCCCGATGCGTGCTTAGGGCGCAGTCCGCAGGTTGTTCAAGCCGGGCTTGAGCGCGCTCGCAAGAACGGCGTGAGCGAAGATTTGTTAAAGGAGATGCAGGAACTAACTGGGTGCGTTGCCGTTTTGGATACGGGACGCCCCGGTCCGACGTTTGCCTGCCGCTTTGATATCGACTGCGTGCCGGTTCAGGAAAGCTCCGACCCCAACCACCTCCCGAATAAAGAAGGATTTGCCTCGCGCAATCAGGGCTTTATGCATGCCTGCGGTCACGATGCGCATATGTCTATGGGCCTGGCCGTTGCCCACTGGATTATGGACAACAAAGAGAAACTTTCCGGCAAGATTAAGATTGTTTTCCAGCCGGCTGAAGAAGGTGTTCGCGGAGCAGCCGGCGTGGCGGCAAGCGGCATTCTCGATGATGTCGATTACTTCTTGTCTTCGCACGTGGCAATGCTTGCAAAGTCCGGAGAGCTCGCCACAAACCTATATGGGTTCCTTTGCACAACCAAGTACGATGTGACGTTCCACGGACGCGCTTCGCACGCAGGTCTTTGCCCGCAGGAAGGGCGTAATGCCTTGGCTGCAGCGGCAAACGCCACAGTGCAGATGCTCGGTATTTCGCGCCACGGCGGCGGTATGACTCGTGTGAACATCGGGCAACTCATGGCAGGCGAGGGACGCAATGTCATTCCTTCGAAAGCTGTCATGAAGCTTGAGGTTCGCGGCGAAACGATGGAAATCAACAACTACATGTGCGAGCAGGTCAATAACATCTGCGAAGGCATTTCCAAGAGCTTCGGTGTCACGTACGACATCGCTAAGATGGGCGAAGCGGTGGATTTGCATAGTGACCGGGAACTCACTGACCTACTTAATATGAGCGGCAAGGAAGTGGGTCTTAAGGTTCTGGATAAACCGCTTAACTTCGGTGGCTCGGAAGATGCAACGATTCTGGCGCGTCGCGTGCAATCGCACGGCGGCAAAGCAGCCTTCTTCGTTTGGGGGTCCGATCGCCCGAGCGGACACCACAGTGCCCTCTTTGATATCAATGAAAAGGACATGGATAAGGGCTTTGAACTCTGGACGCATGTCCTGCCGAAGATTCTGAAGTAGTCAAGATTTTTCGACTGTTTTGTCCCTCGGCGGCTCACGCTGCCGGGGGATTTTTTATGCCTTAGAGGCCGGGGAGTTTTGCCTTCTTTCTCGGCGGAATTTTCCGCGTAGAGTCAACTAAAAAAACTCAAATAAATCAATGAGATACAAACCGTGTACAAACCGGATTTTCGGAGTATAGTACCCCTTGAAAGGTTCCCTCCCGAAGGGAAAACTAGGTTCATCCGGTGTTTCGCCGGAATTGCAAATGTGTTACTGAGATCACCCGGATCGAGTCCGCCTTCGGACGGAAGGTTACAGGCGCTCACGAAATCTAGCGTTAGAAAACTTTATGACAGCAGCTGCGCTCGCTTTTTATAAAGTTTTCTTTTCCGCTCACCTTTCGCTCTCGATCTGCATCCTTCTTCCGGATGCAGACTCGACCGTGTTCTGAGAAAGTCAGGGAAAAGTATTTTTTCTAACGGGAGGGGAACTTTTTTATGTCGCTAACCACGTCGTTTAAAGAGTCGGAGGTTCCTGCGTGGATTAAGGAGCGTCTTCGGACTTGGCACACGCAGCTCTTTACGGATCTTGATTACGTGGACTTTTACAGTCCCTCATGCCGACAAGACATTCTCAAGCGGTTCAATCGTTCTTTCTCGGCATTTGCTTCCTATTGTGTTCGTCGTTATCGGAAGTTACCGCCACTTGCTGCCCTCGCTCGTGTCGTCGGATGCGTGGAGGAAACGCCCCTTGATTTTGCACTTTTTTATCTTGCATTCAAACGGCTCTATCCGGAGTTTGAGTCGTACTATGAGAGCCGGTTTCAGAATCTTCTCCCGAATCTGACAAGCGATCCGGTGGCCTCGTTTCTTTTGGGGTTAACCGAGACGATTCCGGCGGAGTTTGCCAAGGGGTTCCCGGCGCCGGTTTCTCTTCGCATTGCGCTTGCCAATGCCGTTCGGTTGCCCGAAAGCGAATGGCACACTCCGGGACGCCCTGTTTGGCCGCTGGTTGTTGCTTTGCGTGACTATACGGGGCCTTGTCCGCATCTTAAGCCGGCCATCAAGGAAATCCGGCATGCCTTGCAAGTGTTTCATTCTCGCACGTATTGGCCGAAAAGGACCCTGATAGAAAGTGTGCTTTATTTTTCCTCGACAACTCTTGCACGCGCTGTCGTAAAGCCTTATCTGCGTCGTTCTCTTTTTGAGAATTACTATTATGCTGCCCCGAGCGTCTTGACACTTCTTGATAGGCCGGACACCTGGAAAACTATTGAGCAGTATTTAGGGGCTTTTCGCTTTGACAAACTCAATACCCTGCTTGAGCAACGATTTAAATACCTTTTTTTCAGTCACACGGACGACGAGGATGTTGAGATTCGTCCCCTTTTCACGGTCCCAAAGTTTCATGCAACGAATCGGTCTTATCCGAGCCCCTTTGTCTTTTTGACGCCGGAGAATTATCAATGTCTGCAAAAACTAGCTAAAGGGGCAGTCCCTTCTTGGACGATGGGTAAAAAAGGGGAGGTGCTTCGTGCATTTAAAGAGAACCCCACACTTTTTCATGCGTTAAACACGGCACTTTTTTCCTCGCTCGTCGAGTGTTTCGGTCAAGAGTTCGTTCGCCTTTGCATTGCTTCCAAAGCGTGGAAGCCCCTTATCTGCGCAGAAAGCCCGCTCTGGAAGAGCTTGACTTGGAAGGAGGTCATCCCTTACGGCATCACGCCCCAGATCTTTTCTCAGCACTTCTTCGGAGCGATGGTGCAAAGCGATGACGTGTCTTTCGTGACCTTAGCTGCAGTAACGAATGTGCCGTGCCTGAAAGCCTTTGTACGAGACATTGATACGGCGCGGTTGTCGGCGCTCTATCAAACCTTCTCGGACTATACCTCTCCGGCTTTTCGGTGCCTATGGCATCTGGCGCTTAAAGGCCACAGGCCTTGGAAAGACGTTTCGTGGCAGGCGCTGGTACGCGCCGGAGCCCCAGCGTGGGTTTTAAAGAAGTCGGGCGTTGCAAAACTCAAAAAAGAACAGCCGTCGGAGGCGCTTTTGCTGATTGCCCAAGAAAAAGACGCGGTGACGCATCGCGCTGCCGTAAGGCTCCTGCAATGCGTCGTCGGTCATGAGGCACTGCGACGGGTGTGGCTTTCCGACTTTTATGCAACGCCTGTTTGGGAAGGGCTTTCGCAACGAATCAGGCAGCGCGTCTTGGGGCCGGTCCTTGCCTCTGATTTATCGCAATCGACAACGTATCGCGGACCGGAAACGGAGCGCACTGCCTATTTAAAGCGCCGCATTGAGGCGATAGGGTGTTCTGCGCCCGAAAAGACGGCGCTCGCTGTTTCCTATGTACGTACCGGGAAACTCACAGACCCGGCGTTTTTCTCGGGATTGCGTGACGCCGTTAGGGCCGATATTCTCGAAAAGCTCGGTCCGGATTACGTGTCTTTATTTGTAAGCGGTGCCGGAGAAAAAGTTTCCGAAGTGATCGAGCAATTTCGCGTTAATGCCATGGACCGGCAAGCGTATATTCGGTACCGGACCGAAGCCAAAGAGCGAGGAAAAAAAGCTCTGACTAAGTCGGGAAAAACAGCCGAGGAGGCGGCTTTATGGTCCCTCATTAACGGCGCGTTCGGGGACATGCCATATAGCGACGTCCTTAAGGTCGTGCGCACGCTTGACCCGAAGTGTCAGGTACGTCTTTTAGAAAGTGTTCTGACGGAAAACCCCGAGATTCTTTCCGAGAACTATCGCGACACTCTGCAGCTTGAAATCGTGCGCCTTACAAAGACGGGCGAGACTTTCTTTGCCGAATCGGCTCAAAGGATGCAGGAGGGGAAGGCGCTTGTTGCTCCTCCTGTATACGCCACTCGGTTTGACGTGGGTGTCGGCATTTTAATTGACCGGCATCACTTACGCGAGCTGTGTGCACTTGCTAAAGATGTCGGTGAATCGCTTTTTGCCGAAGGCTATGTGTTAGCCAAACCTTGCTTGGAAGAGATGCCGGGAAACGATGCTGCCTGGCTTGAAATTCTTCGGTGCCTCGGGTGGGACGTAACGTCGGCATTGCGTCACGTGATTTCCTGTACGAATTGGAAAGCTCAGCACGGGCACAGGTACGATGATTGCTATACGACCTGGGAACTTGCGAAAAAGCACGGCGGCACACGCACCATCAGTACGCCCGTTAAATCCCTTAAATGTATTCAACGGCGCATCTATGAAACCATCCTGGCTCCTTGTCCGACGCATGAAGCCGCGTTCGGATTTGTCCCGGGGCGCTCGATTGCGGACAATGCACGGTCGCACGTCGGGCAGACGTTTGTCGTCAATGTCGACGTGCACAATTGTTTTCCGAGCGTTAAATACCCCATTGTGGCCGCAACGCTCAAGCGTGAGTTAAAAGGGAAACTTTCGAGGAAGGCCGTCGGTCTTATTAGTGAGATTTGCACGTCGGGCGGGGGACTTCCGATTGGGTCTGCTGCGTCCCCTGTGATTCTCAATCTCGTGTTAAAGCGTAGCGATGAAATCCTTTCCGCGGCGGCACATCGTCTCGGATGCTCCTATTCTCGCTATGCCGATGATTTGACGTTTTCTGGCGAACACAATGCCGTCAAGATGATCGGGATTGCCCAAAGTACTCTGGCGCGCATCGGGCTTACCCTCGATGAGAAAAAGACCAACATCTTTCGCCGCGGTCGGCGGCAAAGTTGTACGGGGCTCGTGGTCAACGAAAAGGTTAACGTCAATCGCGTGTATTTAAGAAAACTCAGGGCGGCTGTACACGCGCTCTCTTTGGGAAAAGATCCGACTTGGGACGGCAGACCCGATTCTGTCGCTGCCGTCCTCGGGCGCATTCACTTTGTCAATGCCGTGCGTCCGGAAAAGGCTCGGGAATTGATAGAGCTCTTACATCGGGCCGGCGTCTGTCTGTGAAAAAGAGTCGAATCGAGACGATGAAAAAACGCATCCTTTGCATTGAAAACAGGGAGTTGAAATCGTGAGAATGCCGCGTGCGGAAATACCGCTGCCGGAGCTTTTGATGTTTGCCGTTGCTATCCGTGAGAGTGAGCCTGATTTATATGAGGCCGTCGTTCGTGACATTCAGTCCTTTCGACGGGAAAGGGACGGCAAGGAAGTAAAAGACTTTGAAAGCCTGAAAGCGGTTCAAAGGGCAAAACCCTTCGGGTTTGACATCAAGCCCGTCATTCAAGAGACGGCGTTACTCTGCCGACAGAACGAGATAGATGTCTATATCCGAGATGCCTTAGCGCCGGATTTACCGAGTTCCGTGCTTGAAATCCCGTCGCGCGATACCTTGGAAGTCAGGTTCAGCCGTTTTAATCACAGAGGGGTCTTTCTTCCGTCTCATCTTGTGTTGGACGCGGACGACGGCAAGGCTGCCGCAGAGTACGATACGTCGGCCTATGCTCGGTTTCATATCGGAAAGGACTTATTGCTCCGCATCACGGGACTTCCTTCTTTTTCCGTTCGCGCGTTCTTTGAAAGATATTGTTTCGTGACCGGGTTTGTCTTTGAGACGACGCCGCAAGACTATCGGCGAGAAGAACTGAAGATGCCGATTGATGCTCAACAAGGCCTGAACGGAGATCTCGAGTTTTTGTTCCCGCCCGAGCAGATTTTTGCCCTGACGGCTCTGGAAAACCCCGACTCGGTCTTCGTGCTTTTGACGGACACGCGAGTCGGTAAAACGGTGATTACATCAGGCTCTCGGAGAGAGGCCTTTGCCTTTGTAATGCCTTTTCCGCCGCTCGGCGGGGAAAGTCAGGTCCCCGTGCGCCGAGTTGTACCGACTCGTCTTTTAGAAAACAATGCGGAACTTAAATATATGCGTGTTCCGGTTTCAGACGACGTTCTCGATGCGTACTTGACGCAGTATCGCTACGCGGCGGCGTTGCCTGTGGAAGCGCTTTTAAAAAGCTCGGCATTTCTTAAACGATAACAAATTGCTCGCCCCAGTCCGGTAGGTTTGAGGCGTGATTTCTTGTCAGAAGCCAAAGAACCGGAACGGAACATATTTTCGGAAAAATCCCGTATCCGTCGGTGGCATGAATAAGAATCGAGGGAGATCCGCTTTCGTTTTCGTCAATCCACTTAAAAATCGGTCGAAAATCCGTGCCGCCGCGTCCGTAGACATCAACTAGGGTCGGGTCCTCGAAGTCTTCGAACGCCTCGTATTCCTTGACAGATTGAATGTCGTCATCGCATTGCACGACGACAAGAGGGGTCGGAAAGGTTTCCCGAAACGCGCGAATTTCCGTATAGATTTGAGAAAGTTCGCCGTCAGTCATCGATCCCGAGGTATCAACGGCAAAAACGAGGCGAGACGGTACCGGTGTTCCGACACTCGGGAGCAAAAGACCCTGCCAGAGGGTTTTTTTCGAGGGAGGAAAGAGGCTCCAATCCGATTTGAGTCGGTCAACAAGCCAGTGTTGCAAAAGAGCTCGCCAGTCGACCACAGACTTGTCGGACATAGCGATTTTCTTAAGAAGCGCGCTCGAGAAAAGCCCGGTTTTGCGAGCATTTTCGAGGAAGGTTTTTTTGAGTGACTTAAGAAGAATGCGCCGGCTTTCTTCATCCACGGGCCCCGTTTTGTCGTCGGGGGACAAGCCGGCGGAAAGGGCGCTGCAGTCGGCGATGACATCGTCTCGGAGTGCTTTAGGTAGTTGCCCGAGATTTTCGGACGCGGCAATTGGCATTACAAGGTGCGGCAAAGAGCTTTTCGGCTCTTTTTTAAGGATGTCATAAATTTCTTCGGCAGCGAGACGAGAGAACTCGTCTTTATACAAAGTCCCTTCAGGGAGGTGAAATCCCATCGCAAGGAGCATCTCGTTGATGGCATAGTCACAGGCAACATTCCAAAGACGCGGGTCTCGCCCGTTTCGGCGGGCTCGACTTTCGGTTAAGACGTGAAGTAACTCGTGGCATAAGGCACCGCGGATTTCGCTATCGGTTAAGGAGGCGGCATACGTTCGGTTGTAGTAAATACGAAATCCGTCGGTCGCGAAGGTCGAAATAAAGGACGGAGCTTCTGAAATCGGAAGTTGCATGAGGGCACCGGCTAGGTACGGTGCCTTCAGGCACAGGGTAATACGCGCTTTCATGAGGCGTTCGTCAACGGCTCTTTTGTTCATCACACTTATCCTAGATAAAGCATTCTTTGTGAGCCCGGACGAAGTCTAAAAATGCCGGGTTTCTCGCAAAGAGTGGGGCACATTTGATGATGTCTTTGGCTACGACAACGGCAAAGTCAGCCGGAAGTCGGTTGATTAGGACGGCTGCGGCCTTTTGCACGCTCTCATCGGCCGCGCGCGATGTCAGATATGAGACAAGCACCCACAGGCGATCGAGTTCTTTGGGCACCGGGGCCTTATCCGGTCTTGTAAGAAGCGACTGAAGTTCTCGGAGAATGACCGAGTTTTTGATAAAGGTGAGAAACTCCGTGCTCACGCCTTCTCCGAGGATGCCCGGGAGGATGTCCGAGGCGGCTTCAGGACTTTGAAATTGTCCGAGAACATCGCTTGCCATTTCCCAAGAGCGCGGTGTGGCAAAGGCCGGATTCACACCGTCGGGCGTCCGGGAGAGGTTTTCCGGGCGTGCTCGCAGGAAGGCCGTCACACGTGGGTCAATTCCGTGGCCGATGGCCCAGTCGTGCCAATCGTCGGCATCGACATCGAGCGTCAAGTGAATGAAGCGATTGGCAAGCGCGCTGGAAAGTCGAAACGTCACGGCCTTGTCCTCGCGCCGGTTGCCGGCGGCGATGATCTTCCACCCATCCGGCAGGACGTATTCGCCGACGCGACGATCGAGAATGAGTTGGTAAAGCGCCGCTTGTACAAGCGGGGGTGCTGCATTGATTTCGTCTAGGAAAAGAATGCCGGGTTTGTCCGAGGGTTTCGGGAGAAACGAGGGCGGGCACCAAACGGATGTTTTATTTTGAATCATCGGGATGCCGCGTAGGTCGGTCGGGTCTAAAAGCGAAGCGCGTAAATCTACGACCGGCAGGTTCTTTGCCTCGGCTATTTGACTGACAATGCTGGATTTCCCGATTCCCGGAGCACCCCAAATGAACACAGCCCAGGACTGGGACATAAGACCGTTTAAAACAGAGGTAAGGCGTGAGGCTTTCATAGGGACACCTCACGCGCTTTGGTCTGATAGGAGGCATGACGGGAAAGAGGGTAACTCTTTCCAAGTAGGAAGGTGGCTTTTGGCATGGAATGAATCCTTTTCGTTCAACAAAAACCTCGAGCGTTGCGACTCGAGGCTGAACGAAGATGCCATAAGCCGACGCTTTAGCAGGATTTATGAGTCGCGCTGCAAGTTGTGGATTAAATCCGCGACATGAGCGAATTTTATCTCCGACAGACGATAAACGGAAGGTGAAGGCGCATTTTTTTGGTCCTAAAAAAGTGGAATGAAATCCCAATAACGAGGTTTTTCGAGTGGAAATGGGAATTCATTCCAAATAAAGGGAAATTTCAGAGGGAATTGGGAATGAAACCCCAATAATTGGGACTGTCGAGGTGCCGGGCGAGGTTGCCTCAGGGCAACCGGTTGGAAGCTTTTGTGGGAGCGACTTCGGGAAAAAACGTAAAAATCGTCAGTGTACTGACGAAAATTACAGCAAATTCGGTCAGTATAGTGACGAATTTTACAAATACGGCCTTTGGAGTCCTTAGTCGGGCTATCTACGCTAGTCGTCTCGGACGATAAAACCTTCCCGCCATCTGTCCGACCTACGGTTCACTATTACTTCTAAAGAGCTTCCCGCGAAAAAGGATGGATTTTGCAGCCTGGGAGTGGGCCAATACGCGCAAGTCGTACTGGCACATAGCGAACAGTTGGATACTCTCAACGACGCTGAATAACGGCACTCTCCGAAAACTGGGATGGACGTGCCTAGGGGATATCTATCATTGAGACACCCCTGAGGTTATTGATAACCGCCCACTGCGGACCCGCACGGTGGGTGGTGTGGAAGGGGCTGAGGACACAAAGTCCTCACCCCTATCCGATTAATCAGCGTAAGCCAGTTAAATCATTAACTCAATCCCGAAAGAGAGCGCATCACCAAGTCGATGTCCTTGTTTTCAAGCTCTTGAATGATGTGCAAATAGGTCTTTTGCGTAGTGGTCATGCTTGAGTGCCCAAGGCGGCGGGCAACACTCGCAATGGAAACGCCTGTAAACAAGAGTAAAGAAGCATGCGTGTGGCGTAGTCCATGGACCGAGATGACAGGAATCTTGCAAGCTATGCAGTGCTTGCGGAGGATGTCATTCACCGTTGAGTTGTAAACCGTCGAATTGATAAAGATGGGCGCGTCTTCGGGAAGATTTTTGACCAATTCAGAAAACTGGATGACGGTTTGCCAGTCAATCTGAATTTTTCGAACAGATGATTTGTTCTTTGTGGGTTGGAAGCCTCCTTTCCCTTTGTAGTCCCAAGTCTTACTTATAGACAGAGTTTGATGTGCAAAGTCAAAGTCTTTTGGAGTGAGAGCCAACGCCTCAGAAAAGCGCAGCCCTGTCTTTGCAACCAATAGGATAAAGTAGTCCCAATTCAATTTGTCTTTTAGTTCAAGGGAGACAAGCAAAGTATGTAATTCGAACTGATTGAGGTACTTAATTTTCTTGGCAACAGGTGACTTTCCTTTGATGATTGCCTTGCGAGTAGGGTCGCGCTCAATTAAGCCTTCATCGACAGCGTCAAGGACGGCTCCTTTGAGTTGGTGATGGAAATCCATCGTTGTTTGACGTTCGTGAGACTCAGCGTAATCATTCAATAGTTGCTGGTAAGCAATCCGACTCATGTCGCAAACTCTCAGGTTCGGAATGAGCTTAACTAGCCATTTCTGAGTCATCAGATACTTGTCCATCGTTACTTTTCTGATGGCCCCCTTCTTATATACCGTAATCCATTTTGCGTAATATTCATAGAACAAATCTGTGTGTTTGGTCTCTGTTTGCATCAAAATCCCTCCATTGCTTCATTAAAAATGACTTACGCTGATGAAGGGTGATAAGGTTGTCTAATTTCTTGAAATATAACGCGATTTTGTTTTGCTCACGCTGTGATTGTGGGAGACAAATTACAATTTTCTTGATTTCGGAATTATGAATATGTCTAACTGTTGTTCCCTTGATGAGCCTAAGCAGTTCCTTTTTATTGCGATTAAGTGCCAAAGATAAGCAACTACCACATATACCCTCATTTGGTCTAATAACGTTGATATCTCCTCCAAGCAAAACCCCAGACTTTTCAAGGCTTGTAGCCCTAGCTAATCCTGTTGGAGTTGTATCGGAAGCGGGAATGAGTACATCCCCATATTCACTAAAAACGGGATTTTCTATTTGCTTAGAAGTTTTATAAATGACCCTGTCCGTAATCATTCCATAGTCGGTATAAAGGTTCCCATAAAGGATACATTCTTGGGAGCCGTCGTCTTTAATATCATCCCAACTTAATCCGTTTCCTGTCAGGAAAGAAGCATACTTCTCGACCTTACGCTGTTCCCAAGGAGCAGTGAAACCCTTAAATCGAATTGCAGGGATAGCCGTATTTTTTGTCATTTCGAATTTCCCCCTAGCATTTTTTTCAATTCGTTGAGGCCCAACATGTCGTATTCATTGCCTTCAAGGTCATCAATCATTTCCGAAAGTGTTGCTTCGGTTTCGCCAATTTGCTGTTCTACGTCAAAGAATGTTGTGGCATATTTGCTCTGAAGTGCTTGAACTTTGCTAGCTAAACTGTCTATTACGGTGTCTGGGAGCTTGTGGATGCTTTCAATAAGGGGAGTAAACCACTTCTTTTCAAGCAAGGCCAGCGCTTGCTCATCACTCAATTTTTCAATCGCATCCTTCGTTTTTGCCTGTAACTCCACGCCCTTTGTCTTAATTTGCGCATTAAGTGTTTTCTCGCTCTTGAGCAAAGAATCGACCTTTTCTAAGAGTGTGCGGAGCGCAATACTCTCAGAAGAGCAATCCTTCTTTAACTCTTTGATTTTTTTGGATACCTCTTTAGGAACAAAAGCGTCGCCTTCCTCGGAGAGAACATCTTTACAACTCTCCTTGTCTTCCTCTGACATTTCGCCCAGGATTGCCTCATATTGAGACGGAACCTCCGCTAAACGATTTTCCAAATCATGGAGTTCATTCGTTTCCTCGGAGAGCAAGGTCGTTTGCACCAAGTCAAACGGAAGAAGGTGTCCAACCCATCCCTCTTGTACTTCCTGATCTTTGCTTTTTTGTTTCTTGATGACAAGGTTCGGGTCAACCTTCTTTGTTGCAGAAAAACCTTCCGTTTGCAAAACTTCGAGATCAATAGCAATGCCAGTCCAATTATCATCAAGAAGTTGAAACGCCTCGTATTTGTCGATAAGAGGGAATTTTTTTAGACGCTCAAAAATGTCAGCGCTAAGAATGTTTTCAGTCTTAGAGATTTCAACGCTTTCTATCCGATTAATCAGTTCGTTTCTAAGGAACTTTGGAAAAGTAGCGAAGGCAGTATTAAAGGTCTTCTCAAAACCAATCACGTCAGGATGGTTCTTGATGGCGCTCTTTATGTCATCGACAGCAACGGTTACATAAGGAGTAGGAGACTTTGTAAACAGCGCTTTTTTCAATGCAGGAAACGCTGCCCAATACACACTCATTTCATCGATCTCTGCTGTCGGAATTCCTCCGAGCATAGACGCGTAGACATCCCAATGTTCAGGCGCTTCGGACGAGTCGACATAGCGGGGAATGTTTAAGTTATAGTCATTGCTACGTATTTCCTCACGACTGACAAGCCGTGAAAATTTCGGAATGCCTTCTCGTTTGATGAAGGTATCAGCAATGCGTTTGATGTCAGATGCACGGAGTTTATTGTTTTTGCCTTCTTTGACAAAGCCTTTAGATGCATCAATGACAAGGACATCGGTGTTTTCTCGTTTTTGGCGCAGTACCATGATGATGGTGGGAATGCCGGTGCCAAAAAAGATGTTTGCAGGTAACCCGATAATGGCGTCAATGTGATTGCTCTCAATCAGATTTTTCCTGATTTCTCCTTCCTCACCCCCACGGAACAGAGCGCCATGGGGAAGGACAATTGTCATGATTCCGTCAGGTTTGATATGGAATAAATCATGCAGAAGGAAGGCGTAATCTGCTTTTCCCTTAGGCGCGAGACCAAAACGAGCATACCGAGGGTCTCCCTCTTTATTTGAGGGATCCCATGCTTGCGAATAGGGTGGATTGGAAACAACTGCATCCACATAAAGCGGGTTATAAGTGTTGATAGGATCGTTTTCATCAAAGTAGGGCCAATCATCCTCAAGGGTATCGCCGTTACGCGTAACGATGTTGTCTGGTTTGATGCCTCGCATAACCAGATTCATTCTAGTTAGGTTGTAGGTGTTCTCTTTTAATTCCTGGGCATAGTATTTGATGTTGTTACTATCGGACATATATTTCGCCACACTATGACCGATGTTAATAAGCAACGAGCCAGAGCCACTTGTTGGGTCGTAGATTTTGATTTCGTTTCTGCCTTTCAAATGACTTGCAACGATTTCAGACATCAGTAGCGACACTTCGTGCGGCGTATAGAATTCACCGGCTTTTTTGCCGGCATTCGCTGCAAAATTACTGATAAGGTACTCGTAGATGAAACCCAGGACATCGTAGTCCTGCTTGCCATCCATAGGAATATCCTTAATCAGAGTCAGTAGTCCGTTAATTGCCTTCGTTTGTGAGCCCGAGCTGTCGCCAAGTTTGGAAAGACCTGTTTGCAATGTGTCGAACACCTTATCAAACACTTTTTTGTGTGTGTTGGAAATCAGCCGACTAAATGCAGAAAGTGCATCACGGACATTTGAAACATCAAAGTCCTTTCCCATCGAAAGCCAAGTAGAAAATAGATCTTTATATGCAATGAAGTAGCCAATCCTACGCTGAAGATACTGAACTGTTTCAGGATCTTCTTCAGATATTTTTTTCAGATTTTCATCGTCATAGTCGTTCTCTTTCAGAAACTGGATTTCTTTGTCAGAAAGATACTTATAGAAGATAAAGCCGAGGATGTAATCTTTGTATTCGTTCGCTTCGATTTTGGAACGCATTTGGTTGGCAGAAGCCCAGATTTTCTGAGCGAGTTGTTGCTTATTCATTTCTATGTATCCTTCTGTTTTCTTGGAGTGATGCGACGTCTTTTTGCCATGGTACAACAAGTGGCGGCTTATAGAACGGTTTTGTTACGAGACACACCTCGCAAGTGGATTCGGCGTTTTTAGATATTTATATAGAGTAGTTCGTCCGATACCAAGTTCTTTGCAGATGGTTGTTTTTGCTTTACCAGCAGCAATCATCTCTTGAGCTTCTTCAATTCGATTTGAGGAGATCGGTTTACGTCCTTTGTAAGCTCCTCGTGCTTTGGCTTGCGCAATTCCTTCGCGCTGACGTTCAAGAATTAAGGCACGTTCAAACTCCGCGAAAGCCCCCATCATAGAGAGCGTCAGTTTCGACATCGGATTAGCTTTTTCTTTTGGCGAGACCGTGAGACTTTCTTTAACGAAGTGAATTGTCACGCCTTTTGTTGTGATTTGCGTAACGAGATTCAGAAGGTCGGCAAGGTTGCGGGCTAGCCGGTCCATGCTATGAATGTAGAGATGGTCTCCTTCTCGGATAAAAGCTAGCATTTCCTGGAGTTGTGGACGCTCCGTGCTTTTTGCAGACGCTTTTTCAACAAAGGACCGATCCAATTTGACATTTAGGTTTGCCAATTGACGATCTGTGTTTTGATCAACGGTGCTAACTCGGATGTAGCCAATATTTGCACTCGAAGACATAGAAACCTCTGCATCTGTTCATTTGAAATCTTTGATATATTGTACTGCGCTTGTTCGGAATATAAAAAGGATTTCAATCGAACACTTTTTGTCTGCACACTAGATGTTCGGATAGAGTACGCCTATAAAATCAAACGGTTAAAGCTCTCTGCATTGGAAAACTAATTTCCGCTCCACAGATTCTGTGGAAAACTTTCTCTGTGTATTTCTCGTCGCTTTTATACGTATCGGTTCTCCAAGTGGCGATGTACAATGAAATCCGACGAATCCCCTTTTCCCCTGATCAACTATTCCTTGAAATCCCTATAAATGGGAATTAATCAGGCTCTAGGGAGATTGCTCGCCTCCTCAACGATTGATGAATGCGGAAAACTCATAACAGCTGTTACTGCAAGAGCCGTTACAGAGCTTGTCGAGGATGTCGGGGCACAGGTGAGAAACAGCCTTGTTTTTCATCCCAAGAAGACAAAATGCCTTCCTCGGGCGTGGAATGCTGAGATGGAGCTTTAGGAGTTTCTATGCGACGTGTGTCTTTAATTGTTCTTGCTTTGGCAGTTGGGCTTTCGGGATGCGCTGTACGTGGAGATGTTCAACCGGCTGCTACATCTAAATCAGAGTTTGAGGACGCCTTTTACAAAGGCAAGGAATTTAAAGTTGCTGAAAATCCGGAAGGGTACAAAGAGTGGAGAATCTTTTCCCAAGGGGCATCCGGTTTTGTTCCGCAAAACTCCGTTCGGGGAAATGCCATCAAACGAGCACAGGCATTTTGCAAAACGCAGAACGGATACGATATGCGAATTTTGTCGGAGCATCGTGCATCGGGAGCGAAGATTCTTGGAAATTTCCCACGTGTTGAGTTGATTTTTGTTTGCGTTCCGCCCAATACAGAGGTCAATGCTTATGATCGAAAATCAATGCGCAGAATGGCTCGAAAAACGGCTATTGCCAAGATGAATGAGGATTCTGATAAGGATACTTATGACAAATTGGAGCAACTCGGTAGGCTTCACAAATCGGGAGTACTCTCCGATCAAGAGTTTCAAGAAGAAAAAACTCGATTGCTAAGTAAAAATAGATAATGGGACTTTGGGACCCTTCTCGTAGCATTTTGGAAGGAATGTTGGCAACGGAGAAAGAGGCAATCCTTCCAATAACCTTTTTTGAAAACCTTCCTTCGTCCCTGTTAAAGTGTCAACGGCCTCTTGTGCGGGCGATAATTCACCGCCTGCGGGCAAAGTCTCTCCGGTAGTGGTAATCGTTGTGCCAGAGGCAAGAGGCTTAATATCCAATCGCGTGGTAACCATTACCGTTCAACAGCTTTGTTTTAAACTTGACCTGTCTCGGACGAGAGCGTTAATCCGCCGCTCTCTTATATCGCGGATGCGAAAGAAGACGACGGAAGGCACGGATTTAAGGACGTGCTACACAGTTCCCGAGTTCAAAAAACTGATTGCTACAATGAACGAGAGGTTTGCGTAATATGAATGAACAAGAGAAGTTTTGGGAAGACTTTGGCTCGATACTAGAAAAATATGAAAACAAGTTTCATAAAGAGGTTGCCACAGTCTGCTGCGATTTAGATGAACTCTACGACTTGATGAAGAAAAGTCTTGATGAAGGAAAAGACTACGTACCTGACGTTCCTGAAGGCGCTGATATTTAAAAATATGAGATTATGAGCAAACAGAACGAAAAAGACGCAGTCGATGAGATGAGGGCTCTTCAAGAAAATTACATGAAGAAGTTCGGCACTATCGTTGATACATTCTATTTTGGTAACGACCCTGAAGAAATCAATGCCGAAATTCGAAAGGCTTTAGCGTCAGGAAAACCAATTGAATACGATTTGCCAGAAGGCGCGATAACTTAAAAATCGTTCTTATTCATAAATAAATAAAAGAACAAAAAGACAAATGAAACAAACCCACTGAGTTGATGCTCCGTGGGTGCGTCTTCCCCACGGGCGTGGGGATGTTTCTGGCAGCGTGAGTTGTTGCTTGCTTGACTGCTAAATTCTTCTGTGGGACAAAAAGAGTTTTGGCACTTTGTAAAAAGAGAATAGGTGGTGGAGGTGAGGGGAGTTGAACCCCTGTCCGAAACGATTCTTCCGCCGGATCTACATGCTTAGCCCAATGATTTAAATTTCACTTTCGATACTGCCGATGGACGGGCCTACCGAGAGCAAGTCACTAAGGTTTTCGAAAGCGCCGTCGCGACACCGACGCAACTTAGTCTCTGTAAATGACGATGCCCTTGGTTTTACCCAAGCCGGACCAGAGACCTTCCGGTGCATCGCTCGCGGCCCTTAGGCGGCGAGAGCGAAACGCTCGTTATTGGCGTTTATATTTTTTCTAGTTGTTTAACGAGGAACCAGACCTCGGCATGCACCGTGCAGCGTCCTACGCCCCGTCGAAGCCAGGACACCCCCACGTACAAGACAGATTATAAGCAGTGCTCGGATTTCTCTTTCGTTTTTTTGAAAGAAATCGTATCAAAAGTCGGACATGCACCAAAACAGGGCGCGCCCTATTTAGAATTCGTTTCGCGTATTTCCGCACTGCATCTGTGTTGGTGGTGGCGGAGCTTTTACAGATTTCTTTATTAAGAGGTTTTCTCGATGACGACACCGGTTGAAGTAATCAAACTGATTGAAGACAACGACGTCAAGTTCGTCGACTTGCGTATTACGGATACATTGGGCAAAGAGCAGCATCTGACGGTGCCGGCCTCCCACGTAACAGAAGCCCTTTTTGAAGACGGACAGCCCTTTGACGGTTCCTCGATGATGGGCTGGAAGGGGATTGAGGCAAGTGACATGCTGCTCGTTCCCGACCCGAATACGGCGCATATGGATCCGTTTCGCGAGCACGACACGCTTGTTTTAACGTGCGATGTGATTGAGCCCGATACCGGTAACGGGTATTCGCGTGATCCGCGCTCGGTTGCGCATCGTGCGGAAAGCTATCTGAAATCCACAGGAATCGGCGACAAAGCCTATTTCGGGCCGGAACCCGAGTTCTTTATTTTGGACGGTGTGACGTGGGGCTGTGAGCCGCAAAACACGTTCTTTAAGATTCGTAGTGACGAGGGTGCGTGGTCCAGTCACATCGACTACGACGCCGGCAATCTCGGCCACCGCCCTCGCACCAAGCACGGATATTTGGCGCTCGCTCCCGTCGATAGTTTGACGGATATTCGCTCCGAGGCGATGACGCTTTTGGAGCAACAGGGGGTTCCTTGCGAAATCCATCACCACGAAAACGGCGGCGCCGGCCAATGTGAAATCGGAACACGCTTTTCTACGCTCGTGGAACGCGCCGATTGGAACCAAATTCTCAAGTACACGGTTTGGAACGTCGCCGCTGCGTACGGCAAAACGGCCACCTTTATGCCTAAGCCCATCACCGGGGACGCGGGATCGGGTATGCATGTGAATCAGTCGATTTGGAAGGGCGGAAAGAACTTATTTGCCGGTAACGGGTATGCGGGTCTTTCGGACATGGCGCTTTACTACATCGGCGGCATCATTCGCCATGCGCGCGCTCTCAATGCGATTACCAATCCGTCGACGAACTCTTACAAGCGCCTTGTGCCGGGTTTTGAAGCGCCGGTGAAACTTGCTTATTCGGCGCGTAATCGCTCGGCTTCGATTCGTATTCCGCATGTCTCGGGAGAAAAAGCGCGTCGTGTGGAAGTGCGGTTCCCCGACCCTCTGGCCAATCCCTATCTTGCCTTCTCGGCAATGCTCATGGCAGGCCTTGACGGTATCCAAAACAAGATCGATCCGGGTGACCCGGCAACGAAGAACTTGTATGACCTGCCGCCTGAGGAAAACGCCAAGATTGCCGTCGTCTGTGCCGACTTGCAAGAGGCCGTCGATGCGCTCGATGTCGACCGCGAGTTCTTAACCCGAGGCGGGGTGTTCTCCGACGATTTAATCGATAGTTACTTGGAGTTAAAGCGTCACGAGATTTCGCAGTACCGCCAGACGGTGCAACCCTGTGAATACGCGATGTATTTCGCGCTCTAGCGGACACGGAATAAGGCTGTGGAGCGATGAGGCCGGATAGCGCAAAGCTTTTAAGCCAGTCTCTTGCGACGGGCGTTGTTCTCATGGACAACGCCGGGCTCATCCTTTGGTGCAATGAGGCAGCCGAGACCCTTTTCGGCGCTTCGGGTAAGAACCTCATTGGGACCGATGCGTCGCAGTTTTTCCCGCCTTTAAAGACGTGGATTCGGGCGCTACATGCCGATGCTGAAAAGGCCTCGCTTTGCAGTGCTCTCGTGCGGCTAAGTCCCGTGGCAGGCACCCCGAAAAGTTCGGTACTTGCCGTTCTTTCGGTCCCGGAGCCCGGAAAGCTTCTCTTGGAAATGAGCGAGGCCGAACAAGCTTTTACCTTGGATCGCCAGGAACAAAAAGAGGGATTAAATGACGCAAGTCGCGTGCTCTTACGCAACCTGGCGCACGAGATAAAAAACCCCTTAGGGGGCATTCGCGGAGCGGCGCAGCTTCTTGAGACCGAACTTCCCGATCCTGCTCTTCGGGAATTTACCGGGGTCATTATTCGCGAGGCCGATCGCTTGCGTGCGCTTGTCGATCGCCTTTTGGAGCCCTATCGAGACGAACGACACGTAACAAACGTGAACTTACATGAGATTCTCGAGAGCGTGCGTAATCTCGTGTCAGCTGAGTTTCCCGCCGGCCTTACGGTTGTGCGCGATTACGATGTGTCGGTTCCGACATTTGAGGCTGATCGCGAGCAACTGACGCAAATTTTTTTAAACCTCATGCGCAATGCCGCACAAGCGATGGAAAAAGGCATTGCCGCCGGTTCGGCTCGCATTACGCTTAAAACCCGGGTGGCGCGCGGCGTTGTGATTCGGCGTCGCCGTTGCCGCTTGGCGGTTGTCATCGACGTTATTGATAACGGCCCGGGTATTGACCCTGCAATCCGCGAAAAAATCTTTTATCCGCTGGTCACCACTCGAGCGCACGGCACGGGCCTGGGTCTTTCAATCGTTCGCACCTATGCCGAGCGTAACGGAGGCGAAGTGGAACTTGAAAGCGAAGCAGGACGCACGGATTTTCGGATTTTGCTTCCGCTTGCAACACCGAGCGAGGAGAGACACTAAATGTCTTCGATTTGGATAGCCGATGACGATCGTTCGATTCGCTGGGTTTTAGGTAAAGCCTTAGAGCGCGAAGGGGTAGAGTATCGCCTCTTTGAAGATGCTTCCTTGGTCCTCGCAGCTCTTAACGAGGAGCGGCCCTCGGTGCTTGTGACCGATATTCGCATGCCCGGCATGACGGGGACGGACCTCTTGCGTCGCGTCAAAGAAAAATATCCGGAACTTCCTGTCATCATCATGACCGCATTCGGAGACCTGGAAAGTGCCGTGACGGCTTTTGAGGGGGGTGCTTACGAGTACCTGGCGAAACCCTTTGATATCACGGCAGCGGTAAGCCTCATTAAGCGAGCCGGCGAAGAAGCGTGCCGCAACGGCCCTAAGCCCAAAGAGCAGGTCCCGGCGCTTGTTTCGGAAATCGTCGGGCAGTCGCCTGCGATGCAAGAGCTCTTTCGAGCCATCGGGCGCCTCTCTCAAAGCCATGTGACGGTTCTGATTACAGGCGAAAGCGGTACGGGAAAAGAGCTTGTTGCTCGCGCCCTTCACCGGCATAGTCCGCGCAAAAATGCGCCTTTTATTGCGATTAACACGGCGGCCATTCCCGCCGACCTATTAGAGAGCGAACTTTTCGGACACGAAAAAGGTGCGTTTACGGGGGCAAGCGAGCAGCGCATCGGCCGCTTTGAACAGGCCCGAGGCGGAACGCTCTTTTTAGATGAAATCGGCGATATGCCGATGCCGATGCAAACCAAACTTTTGCGTGTTTTATCGGATGCAAGTTTTTATCGCGTGGGAGGCAAAACCCTTGTGCATGCCGATGTGCGCGTCATTGCTGCTACGAACCAAAACCTAGAAGAGCGGGTGCGCGAAGGTCTTTTCCGTGAGGATTTGTATCACCGCCTTAATGTCATTCGCTTGCGCTTGCCGCCTTTGCGTGATCGCCCCGAGGATATTCCGGCCTTAGCCGAACACTTCTTAACGCTTGCCGCTAAAAGCCTGAAGACAGAAAAAAAGCACCTCTCTCAAAAAGCCTCTGAGCGCATTGCAGTCTTTCCTTTCCCGGGCAATGTCAGGCAACTTGAAAACCTGTGTAATTACCTCACGGTCATGGCACCTTCGCAGGTCATTGAAGTTGAGGACCTTCCGGCCGAATTTACCGAACCTAAGGTAACCGAGAGTGCCGGAAAAGCTCCTTTCCCTGAAGGCGCGAATTGGAAAAGTGCCTTAAGAGAGGAAGCAACCCAGGCGCTTGAAGCCGGGAAAAGCAACGTGATGGATTCTTTGACGCGCGACTTTGAAACGGTGCTTTACCGGGCTGCGTTAGATCAGACGCACGGAAAGCGCATTCTCGCGGCGAAAAAACTCGGTGTCGGGCGTAACACACTCACGCGCAAACTCAAAGAACTCGGGATTGCGGATGCCGACACGTAACATCGCTTCCATCGGTCAAATCGAGCACGACTTGCGTCTTTCAGGCGCCAAGAACTCGCACATTCGTCAGATTTTTCGGGCGTGGTTCGGACGCGCTTCGTGGGACGCTCCGGCCTGGGGCGCCTACCCGAAGGCTCTTGCTGAAAAGCTTCCCTCATTTCGAGGGACGTTAGAGTCCTTCGGGTGCGTGTTAATCACTCGGGGTAACGACAATACCCGAAAGCTTTTAATCGGCCTACAAGACGGGCAGTGCGTGGAAACGGTAATACTCCCGCGCGATGCGCTTTGCGTTTCCACGCAGGTCGGGTGCGCCGTCGGATGCCTATTTTGCTCGACGGGAAAAAGCGGTCTCATTCGTCAACTTACGAGTGCCGAAATCGTCTTTCAGGTGCGTGAGGCGTTGCGTATCAATCCGCGCCTTAAAAAGGTGGTTTTCATGGGCATGGGCGAGCCGTCGCACAACCTTAAAAACGTCGCCGAGGCCGTGCGGTTCTTGGGGGATGCTCTTGGAATGGCTCACAAGGAGATTGTGATCTCTTCTGTCGGTGACAGGCGTCTTTTTGATGCTATGCCGACTTGGTCCGTAAAACCGGCCTTTGCGTTAAGCCTTCATACGACAGATGAAGCGAAACGCAGGCGCCTTTTGCCGCATGCGCCCGATATTCCCGTGGAAGAACTTATCGAAAGAACCCTTGAGTACGCGCAAAACACCAAGTACCCGGCGCAAATCGAGTGGACACTGATTGAAGGGGTTAACGATAGCAAAGAGGACGTTAAGCGCCTAGCCGAGCTCTTAGATCCGCGCCTTGCGATGGTCAATTTCATTGCCGTCAACGCCGTTGCAGGTTCGCCTTTTAAGCGACCTGCGCCCTCGCACATGCAAGACCTTATTACGATTTTGCGCGAAAAGGGTTTTGTGGCAACGCTTCGCGAAAGCGCTGCGCAAGAGATCGAAGGCGGGTGCGGCCAGTTGCGCGCCCGCGTGTTAGGAGAAACCGAACATGGCACGCCGTAAACAGAAAATCAGTCGCGAAAAATCCCGCACGATGTGGCTTGCGTGGAGCGCCTGGCTTTTTATCGGAGGCATTTTTGTCTTTGAAGACACGCAAGGGGGAACGGGGTGGCTTACTTGGACCTTGACGGCTCCCTTTTGGCTTGCTTTTGTCGTTTGGCCCTTCCTTTGGGGGTATTTAGCCACACGACGCAATCCCGACTACGTTGAAATTGACGATGATATTCGCACCGATGACAGTGTCTGTCGCCTGGTGCAAAAAGACGGCGTTCGGTATGCGGAAAAAGCTTCTCTTTTGTCGGCCTTTGATATCCGAGGAGCTCTTCCGACACAAACTTTAGCGGGCGGCACGGAAGACTTTGTTCCGATTGAGGCCTTGCGAAGCGCCGCTAAAGAGAACAAAAAACTTACTGCGTGGCTTGCCGTTGTCGATTCGATTGCCTCGCCCCGTTGCTACTACTAACCCTAGCGGCTGCTTTCCACGGGGTCAAACGTAATCTGAATGGTCCTCGGAAGAACCTTTCCGGCCTCGGCTGGCGGGAAGGGATTGCACCACCGGATGGCGCTTTCTACCGCCGCATCGAAAGCCGGAAGGCCCGAACTTTTCTCTAAGGTCGGGGGTTTAGCCTGTGAGCCGTCGGGAAGTAGGTAAACCGTGTAGACCGCCTGGCGTTCGCCGCTTTTTAGCCCCGGAGGAACCTGGAAGATAATCCGCGGACGGAGCATAGCGATGACTTTGGCCACGTAATTGGCTTGTCCGGACGTGCCGGTATTGGGGGTTGTTACACGCATGTCCCCGGTTGTTTTCCCGACGCGTTCAGCGTTTTTCACAGGAGCTGCGCCGAGAATACGCGCAAGTTCCTCTTTCCTTAGTTCTTCTTGGCGCCGTTTTTCTGCTTCTTCGCGTTTCTTTTTGGCTTCTAGGGCGCGCTTTTGTTCCTCAAGGCGACGCGCTTCTTGAAGCTTCTTGCGCGCGAGTTCTTCAAGTTTCTTTTGCTTTTCTTCTTCCGCGATGCGAATTTGCGCTTCACGATCGATGCGCTCCTGAATCTCTTCGGGTGTGGGCTTGGTAATCGGCGTCTCTTCGGGCGCGACTTTTTCCTGAGGCTTAGGCGTCAGCGCCTCGGCACTGGCGTTTTCCGGCGCCCAAAGCTCGGCGGTAAATGTCACGGGTTCCGTGTTCCACTGAAAGACCGTGATCAGTCCGAAGATTAAAACCGCGTGCGCAACAAGCGCCGCAACAAACCCTAAGGGCTTGTCGGTGATGCGCTCGTTTTTGGCCTTTAAAGGCGTCGCGGTTTTCTTCTCGTCAGCCATCGCTTATTTCCTAGCGCTTGGTGTTTTCTAGTTGCAGGGCAAGACCGACGCGCGCGACATCGGCTTTTTGCAGCGTCTTCATCACGTCGATGACTTTGCCGTAATTGACGTCTTTGTCGGCAGCAATGACAACGGGTGTGGTTTGAAGCGAGCCCTGCGATTTGACGCGTTCAACAAGGGTTCCGATCGTCACGGGCACCAGACTTTTTCCCGCACGGACCGAGATCTTTCCGTCCGCGTGCACGACAACTTCCACGGGTTTGTCGGGTGCTTTGCTCGCTTTTTGCACACTCGGCAGATTGACGACCGAGGGATTGACAAAGGGAGCCGCGACCATGAGGATGACGACCAAAACGAGCATGACGTCGATGTACGGAACCACGTTCATCTCGCTCATCATGCGTCGGCGCGTGTGTTTGCCAAGAGACCTTAAGGACATAGTGACCTCCTCGCGCTTAGCGCTGGCGCGCCAGAATGTTCATGAATTCTTCCGAGAAACTATCAAAGCGGTTCGTGATGCGATCCAAACGCGTGGCAAAGGTGTTGTAGGCGGCCGTGGCCGGAATGGCGGCAAATAGACCGATGGCCGTTGCCACAAGTGCCTCGGCAATGCCCGGGGCCACAACGGCAAGCGAGACGTTTTCTAAGGTCGATAGGCCCGTAAAGGCATTCATGATGCCCCAGACCGTACCGAAGAGGCCGATGTACGGGGACACAGATCCGATGGAGGCTAAAAGGGGTAGCCCGCGCTCCAAATCGTCGATTTCACGCTGAAAGGCCGCGCTCATGCCGCGACGCACGCCCGAGAGCATTTCGGCTTCCGGTTTATCCGAAAGCTTTAAAAACTCGGTCATGCCGGCCACAAAGATGCGCTCTTCGGAACTTGTGCGATTGGTGCGCGAAGTGGCTGTCTCAAGGAGTTTGGTTAAATTGGCTCCCGACCAAAAGCGCTGCTCGAATTCTTCGGTTTGGCGCAGCGTGCGCGAGAGCACGATCCATTTACTGAAAATCGTCGCCCAACTGGCCAGACTTGCGATCACCAAAATCGCGAGTACGCACTGAACGACAGGAGAGGCATTCATCACCAAGGTGACAATGGACATATCAGCGGAAGCATTCATGATTGTTCGTCCTCCGATGTAAGGTAAGACTTAAAGAGCGTAAGAGTGTCCGGGGAAAAGGCAACGGGGTGCCCGGTGAGCGTATCGACATAGCCTAAACGCACGTTAGCTGTCGTTAATAGCGTTTGATTGCGCCAAACGGTTTGCTCAACCACAAACGAGGCGGTTTTAAGGGCAATCAAGCGCGTGCGGACCGTCACGGTGTCATCCAAATGCGCCGGGCGCTTGTAGGCAATTGTCAGATTGGCGACAACGAGAGCACGGTGGCTTTCCGTTAGGAGCGCATCTTGGTTTAGCCCCAAGGATCTGGCCCACTCCGAGCGGGCGCGCTCCATCCAACGGATGTAATTGGCGTGGTAAACGATGCCGCTTGCATCGGTATCTTCCCAATAGACCCGCGTTGTCAGTGAAGGAATCGGATTTGTCATGCTCAGTGAAAAAGGGTTTCCCGAAAGGCAACGTAAAAAAGAAAAGCACGCCGCCTGTTCTTAAAGCCGGCGTCATTGCAATCGGGCCAAAGCGAAAGTATATTGAATAGCCGTGTGTTTTTGTTTGCAAAACCGTTTGATTTTGTCAACGTGCCGGGGGAAGCGTGAAGGGAAAACGAGGGCTACGCTGCTTTGCCGTGCTCCTAGGGGCCGTAGGACTTGTTGCGCTTACCGGGTGCCGCGAAGTTCTTAACGCGCCGCGCCCGGTTTCCGAATACGCGACGAACACAATTTTTTCGACATTTTCCTTAAGCCCTAAGACCTTAGATCCTCAAGTGTCGTACTCGCAGGGCGAAAGCGTTTTCGTGTACTTAACGTACGAACCCCCGTATGCTTACCACTACCTAAAGCGCCCCTTTACGCTTGAGGCGCGTTCGGTTGAGCGTGTTGTTACCCCCGAATACTTCGATCGGGACGGGAAAGCTCTTCCGCACAATGCGCCTGCTTCGTCCATTGCCGTGAGTCGCTACACCCTGAAAGTGAAATCCGGGATTTTCTTTGCCCCTCACCCGGCTTTTGCCAAAGACGAAACCGGCTCCTATCGCTACCACAACCTACCTGAAAAGACGGCGGCGTCGCTTTCCAGTCCCCTTGACCTTCCTTACAAAGACACGCGGGAACTTGTGGCCGATGACTTTGTCTATGCCATCAAGCGCATGGCAAGCCCGCGCCTTGTTTCGCCCGTTTTGCGTGTGTTGGGCGAACATATGCCCGGGCTCATCAATCTTTCCCGCAGGTTGGGGAAAAAGGAAGCGACAAATCGCTCCTCTTGGCTTGACCTTCGAAGCGAACCTTTAGAGGGTGTTCGTACCCTTGACCGTATGACGTTTCAAATCGATGTCAAAGGCAAATACCCGCAGTTTTCCAATTGGTTGGCGATGAGCTTTTTTGCTCCGGTTCCGTGGGAAGCCGAAGCGTTTTACGCCAACGAAAAACTCAAAGAAGGCAATATCACGCTCGCATCCTGGCCCGTGGGGACCGGGCCCTATTACATGGCCGTCTCGCGCCAAAACCGCGAACACGTGTTAAAGAAAAATCCGCTGTTTCATACGGTGCTGTATCCGTGCGAAGGCGATCAAAACGATGAGAAAGAGGGCTTTTTAAAAGACTGCGGGAAAAAGCTACCGCTCACGGACCGCATTGTGCTCACGATTGAAAAAGAATCGGTCCCGACAACTTCTAAGTTCTTACAGGGCTTTTACGATAGCCCGGAAATTACGCGACTTGATGTCGGGCAGGGGTTTATGACGGCGGCCTTAGATAACCCGGAAAAAGGGAAGCTCTATGAGGAGCGGCGCCTTCAGTTTCCCAAAACCGTCGGCTCGAACATCACGTACTTGGGGTTTAATTGGCTTGATCCTGTGGTCGGAGGCGGAAAGACGGCAAGTCAAGCGCGTCGCAATCGGCTCTTACGACAAGCCGTCAGTATCGCGCTTAATTGGGAAGAAAAAATCTCGATTTTTAACGTCGGTCAGGGTATGGCCGCGGCCGGTCCCTTGCCGCCCGGGTTTTTCGGGTGGAGACCCGATTCGCCCGCCTCTTTCAATCCCGTTGTCTACAAAAAAGGGTCAGACGGGCGCGTGATGCGACGGTCTCTTTCCGAGGCCAAGCGCCTTTTGAAAGCAGCGGGCTACCCGGACGGGCGTGATGCCAAAACCGGCCAACCCTTGGTTCTTAATTTTGACTGGCAAGGGGCAGCTGCCGGATCTCGCGCGTACTTAGAATGGGTGACGCGGCAATTTGCCGCACTCGGTATTCAATTGGAAATTCGAGCGACTGACTACAACCGCTTTCAGGATAAGATGCAAAAGGGAGCTGCCCAGATCTATGTCTGGGGGTGGCTTGCGGATTACCCGGATGCAGAAAACTTTCTTTTTCTCCTGTACGGGAAAAACGGCAAAGTTGCTTACGGCGGGGAAAATGCTTCGAACTACGTGAATTCCGAATACGATCGTCTCTTTGAGACGATGCGGTATTTAGAGGACGGACCGGAAAAAGCGCGCCTCATCGACCGGATGATTTCGATTGTGCAAGAAGATGCCCCGTGGAGCTTCGGGACATTTTCAACGGCTGTTGCCGCCTCACACCACTGGGTGAAAAATTTAAAACCGACGCAAATCATTCAAGACCGTCTTATGTATATCGGCATTGATGCCGCCGAACGCGAGGCCGCCGTTCGGGCGTGGAATCGACCGATTCTCTGGCCCTTAGGCGTAATCGTGGGGTTAATCGTGCTCTTTTTATTCGGGGTGCGGCATGTCTTAAGGGCTCGGGCTCGTCGCAAAGTCTCATCAAGGAGCGCGCCGTGATTGCTTATATCCTTCGCCGTGCGTTTTACGGGATGCTGATTTTGCTCGGCGTGAACCTTATGACATTCGCCCTCTTTTTTTCCGTCAATACGCCGGACGATATGGCAAGGCTCTCACTCGGGGGTAAATATGTGACGCCCGAACTCATCGCAAGCTGGAAAAGCGCGCACGGCTACGATTTGCCGCTTTATTGGAACGGGGCGCAAACGGGCACAGCCAAAGTGACACAAACGGTGTTTTACACACGCTCGGTGCCGCTTTTAAAAGGCGATTTCGGCCTTTCGGATGCCGGTCGCAGCATCAATCGCGAAATTGCCGAGCGCATCGGCCCCTCGTTGGCCCTTGCCGTGCCGACCTTTATCTTGGGTCTTGTGGTGGTCATTGTGTTTTCGCTTTTACTCGTGCTTGTAAGGCGCACGCGCCTTGAGTGGGCCGGTGTGACCTTCAGCGTCCTTGTGATGAGCGTCTCCGGGCTTTTTTACATCATTCTCGGGCAGTGGCTTTTCTCACGCACGCTGCGCCTTGTGCCCGTTTCGGGCTTTGAGGGCGGGTGGGGCATGGTGCCATTCCTGCTCTTACCGGTTTTAATCGGGGTTTTCTCGCGCTTAGGAAGCGATGCGCTTTTGTATCGGTCGCTTTTTTTGGAAGAAGTCGGTAAAGACTACGTGCGAACGGCGCGCGCCAAAGGCGCAAGCGAAGAGCGGGCTCTTTTCCGTCATGTGTTAAGAAATGCTCTTTTACCGATTTTAACGAGCACGGTTTCTGTGATTCCGATGCTATTTATGGGGTCCCTCGTGATGGAAAACTTTTTTGCCATCCCGGGCTTGGGGTCATACACAATCGATGCAATTAATGCACAGGACTTTTCGATTGTCCGTGCCATGGTCTTTTTAGGGACGGTGGCCTATGTCATAGGGTTGACGCTCACCGACATTACCTACGCGTTAGTCGACCCGCGGATACGGTTTAAGTAGGGAGAGTAAACGGGATGCCGCGCTTTGTCTTTCTTTACACCGATGCCGTGATTTGGGCGATTGTGCTCGCGCTGGTGCTGTATGCACACCATGCAGCGAAAACACCGGAACTTGCCGCCAAGTGGAAAAAACTGACGGGCAATACCACGGCGCTTTTCTGTGCCGGTCTATTAAGCGTCTTTTTTTCCGTGGCCTTAGCGGACTCCGTGCATTTCAGACCGCGCTTGGATGTGGGGCCTACGGGCGTTGTTGCTTATGCACCGAAAACGGTGTCGGCTTTGGACTACTTTGTGGGAAGGCACATTGCCGGCACCGAACGCAGTTACTCGGCACCTTTTGCGCTCTTTGATTTTGATAAGACCTCGGCCTTGGTTGACCAAAAGCCCGTGCGCCGCTTTGCGCGCCTTAAGGGGGCATCGCCCGACGTGGCGCCTGAGGATAAGGCGCAGGCTTTGGTAACCGACTTTGCGCGCGGGGCGACAGCCGGTCTCGGCTTAAGTTGCCTTCTATTGGGTGTTTTTACCCTTTTACGGCGCCAAAAGGGCGAGCGTTTATCTCAAAGTATTCGACGTTTAACGGGTTCTCAGAATCCCTTAAGCCCGATTCTTTGGGTTTGGACGGGTGCGTTTTTTGTCGCAGGCCTTCTTTGGGGGCTTTGGCCTTTCTGGCACATTTTCGGGACAGATGCCGTCGGAAACGACGTGCTTTTAAGTGCCGTTAAATCCGTTCGTACCGGGGTTGTCATCGGGTCGTTGGCAACGGCCTGTATGTTGCCGCCTGCCGTGCTCTTCGGAATTGCCGCCGGGTACTTTAAGGGGCGCGTCGATGACGTGATTCAGTACATCTATACGACGATTACGTCCATTCCGTCGGTGCTTTTAATCGCCGCCTCCGTTCTCATGATTCAGGTGTTCATCGACACCAATCCCTCGCTTTATCAAACAGGGCTTGAGCGGGCGGACTTGCGACTCTTTTCGCTCTCGGTAATCATCGGTGTGACAAGCTGGGCAGGCCTTGCGCGTCTTTTGCGCGCCGAGACGATGAAACTTTCGGAAGTTGACTTTATTGCGGCGGCCAAGGCATTCGGCGTTTCGCCCGTTCGCATTATGGCGCGCCACATATTCCCGAATGTGGCCCACATTGTGCTCATCGTCGCCGTGTTGGATTTTTCGGGCATTGTGCTTTATGAGGCCGTTTTAAGTTATGTCGGCGTCGGGGTAGATCCTGCGATGGCTTCCTTCGGGAGCATGATTAATTCGGCCGCCTCCGAGATGGGACGCAGCCCCACGGTCTGGTGGAATTTGGCAGCGAGTTTGCTCTTTATGGTGTCCCTCGTTTTAAGCGCCAATTTGTTTGCCTCGGGCGTGCGGGAGGTCTTCGATCCGCGAGCAAAAAAGGAGAGAAGCCGTGCTTGAGGTCAGGCACTTAACACTCACGCTTTCCGATTCCTCGGCTAAAACACCGCTCGTTCGGGACGTTTCTTTTGTCGTTCGCCCCAATGAAACGTATGCCCTCGTGGGAGAGTCTGGATGCGGAAAGTCCTTGACGGCGCTCTCATTGATGCGCCTTTTGCCCGAGGGAGTTTCGGTGCAAGAGGGAAGCGTTTTGTGCGGCGGACGCGATTTATTTACCCTCACTGAGCGAGAAATGAATGCCGTACGCGGCGCCGGGATTTCGCTTATTTTCCAGGAGCCCGCAACGAGCTTAAATCCGGTGATTCGCGTCGGCGAGCAAATCCGCGAGGTGCTGACACTGCATCCGAACGTGTGTCCGGATGCCTCGCCCGAAGCCGTTTCTCGGTGGCTTGCGCGTGTCGGGTTCGATGACCCCGAGCGCATTGCAAAGTCTTTTCCGCACGAGCTTTCAGGCGGACAAAAGCAGCGCGTCATGATTGCAATGGCCTTAGCGGCGTCCCCTTCGGTGGTTGTCGCCGATGAACCGACGACGGCCCTAGACGTGACGTTGCAGGCACAGATTCTCGACCTATTGCGGGACTTAAAGCGCGAAAGACACTTGGCGCTACTTCTCATTACGCACGATTTGGCGCTTGTAAGGCACTACGCCAATCGAGTCGGGCTGATGTATGCCGGTCAAATTCTCGAAGAGGCGCCCGTTAAGGATTTTTTCTCAAAGTCCTTGCACCCGTATGCCGCCGGGCTCTTGCGGGCGGTCCCACAAAGCGCTTCGCGCAAGAAAGCGTTAGCCGGAATTCCGGGTGTTGTTCCGAGTCCGGGCGAGGTGGTTGTCGGCTGCCGCTTTGCCTCGCGTTGCCCCGTGAAACGCGAGGCGTGCACGGTCGGTCCAATTCCCCTTAAGGCTGTCGGAAAGGACCACGTCGTGCGGTGCCTTTTCCCCGGGCGCTTTGAAGGGAAAGAGGCCGTTGCTTCATGCGCCTCGCACCTACCGGGAAGCCCTGTGTTGACGCTCGAGCATTTTTGCGTTACGTACGAAAGCGCCGGAGGCTTTTTCTCGCGAAAAAAGACCTTTGAAGCAGTAAAGGACGTCACGCTTTCGCTTCGGGCAGGCGAGACGCTTGCTCTTGTCGGAGAGTCGGGATCGGGGAAATCGACGCTTGCTAAAACACTTTTGCGCCTGACGGACGGGCATGTCCGTACGAGCGGCGTTGCGCGCATCGGCAATCTCGATGTGATGAGCGCTCACGGCAGAGCCTTGCAAGATTTGCACCGCTTTGCGCAGATTGTGTTTCAAGATCCCTTTTCCTCTTTCGATCCCCGCATGAGCGTGGGCGCGTGTATTGCCGAAGGCATCACGGCACTCGGTGTGCTTCGGGATAAAGACGCGATTTTTGAGCGCGTCGGAGAATTGCTCGAAACGGTGGGGCTGACGCGCGACGCTTTTACGCGTCTTCCGCATGAATTTTCGGGCGGTCAGCGGCAGCGCCTTGCCCTGGCGCGAGCGCTTGCCGTCTCTCCCAAAGTCATTATTCTCGATGAACCGACGAGCGCTTTGGATGTTTCCGTACAGGCCCAGATTCTTAACCTCTTGCGGGATGTGCAGAGAAAAACCGGGGTGGCGTACCTATTTATCACGCACAACTTTGCCGTTGTCGAGTGGATGGCAGACCGCGTTGCCGTGATGAAAGATGGGAGAATTGTCGAAGAAGGAACCGCTCAGGAAGTCCTTTGCCGTCCGAAAGAAGCGTACACAAAAGCGCTTTTAGCCTCGGTGCCTCGCCTTTAAGGGGGCTAAGGACTTCGGACGACGCACGGCGTGCTCGTCCGAAGGCACTGAGGATTACAGGTGGCGCGAGATGACGCCCGCGAGGATCTTGACGCCTTCGCGAATCTTCTCGGGCGGAACCGTCACGAACGACAGACGGGCGTGATTGGATTCGGGCTTGCCGGCATAAAAGGCCATGCTCGGCACGAAGGCGACCTTATCGGCAACGGCTTCTTTAAAGAGAACGGCCGAGTCGATGGTCTTCGGTAAATGCAACCAAATGAACATGCCGCCTGTCGGATGCGTCCAGGAGATTTCCGGATGCTTGGGCATGAATTCATCGAGGGCATCGAGCATCGCCTTGCACTGACCCTTGTAAATCGCACGGACAGCCGGAATATGGGTCTTTAACGTCCCTTCCGAAATCACGCGAGCGGCCACAAGTTGTGTGAAGGTCGAGGTATGTAAATCCATCGAAGACTTCAGACCCGAGAAAATCTTGCGGATTTCGGGCTTGGCAACGATGTAGCCCAAACGCAAACCGGGCGAGAGAACCTTAGAAAGAGTTCCTAAGCGAAGCGTGCGTTCCGGCGCGAAATGGCGCAGTGAAACGGGCGGCTTCTTGTCATACCAAAGTTCCCCGTACGGATCGTCTTCGATGAGCCAGAAGTCGTACTTGCGGGCTTTTTCTGCAAGCTTCTCGCGGCGGGTTTCATCAATGGTAAGACCCGTGGGGTTGGCAAACGTGGGCATCACGTATGCCACGTTCACGTCGCTGCAGCTATCGTCCAAGGCATCGGGGTTCATGCCGAGTTCGTCCACAGGAATTTCGGCATAGCGGGGCTTGGTCATGTTAAAGGCCGAAAGCGCACCCAAATAGGTCGGGCTTTCCACCATCAGACGGCATTCGGGG
>OJOO01000117.1_pt1 | contig 38012 bp, 33 predicted proteins | sample 1598171 | NCBI WGS metagenome assembly OJOO01 (sample SAMN01915208, study PRJEB22387) | human gut metagenome | isolation source: stool | host: Homo sapiens | place: USA
CAGGGGCTCAATTTAAACGACGTTTTCGGGGGTCAATTCAGAGGACGCTTGACATCTCACTTGGTTCCGATTACGCATTCTAGGGGTTCTTTTACGTCCATGCTATCGCTAATTTCCAATAATCCCTATCGCCTGATGGGCATCTATAGCAACGCCCCATTAAAAGATCTCGTTGCCAATAAAAACCGCCTTGCCGCATTTGCTCGAGTAGGGAAAACTCTCACCTTCCCAACCGACTTAACTAATCTCATCGGTGAAGTGCCTAATCGCAGTTCCGAGTCAATTTCTGAGGCCATGGCAGAACTTGACCTGCCAGAAGATCGCATATGCCATGCTTTGTTCTGGTTTATCAAGGTTACTCCCATTGACACGGTAGCCCTTTCCAACCTTCAAACAAACAATATTGCGAAAGCAAGAAGTATCCTTCTAAAAAAGGAAAATTTTTCTTCGCTTTTAAACCTTGGGGTCCTAGCCCTGTTCGAAGGCGATGTTCCGGAGGGCGTCGATAAAATCACATCCCTCATTCACACAGACGAGTATCGAGAAGCTCTAATTGATGCAGTTTGTGGTCAACAGTTTCAAATTTCAGAAGAGGACTTGGCCAAAGCATTCATTGATACGCTTTGTCAAGAAATATCTTTAGACGAGGTGCGAGAGGCTTTCGATTCTTACGGTTCCTCTGTTGAAGATGATGACTACATACACGAAAAGCAGGTTGCTCTACCCACCTGCCACATCAAATCCGAAATCTCTATAGCAAAAAACAGTAATCCTGAGAACGCAGAAGTTCAGTATCAAGCCGGCATCCGACTGTTGCGAAACACACATAATGATGTAAAAAAACTAACCAATTTACTAGACGCCGATGATGTTGACTATCAACTGATTATTAATCCACTATCAGAGACAATTCTAGAATGTAGCATTGCGTATTTTAATCATACTAACGATAAAAATGATTATGAAAAAGCGCTCTTCTTAGCAAACTATGCCCTTTCCATAGCCACAGAAGATGAACTTAAAAGTCGTTGCAGAAAATACATAGAAACGTTTAACTCTAAAAAGGAAGCTGCCAAATACCAGGAAGAATCCAATCAAATAAACACTGCCTCAGATGCCTATCTGACAGATCCTCCTAGCCTCTCAAAAGCAAGTTCTTTCCTTTTAGCTACCAAGCCCGCACTGGCGCAATTAAAGACCAAAGCAGGAGCCTCTTCCCCATACTATTTGAATCGGTCGTCCTTTGTCGCAAATAGAACAGTCGATATCGTTGTACGAGTGCTTAATTCGCGTCAGGAGCACTCTTCTTACGAAGACATTAAAGATGGCTCTCTCAAGAAAACTTTTGAGAGTGCCCTAGAAATTCTTTCTTCGGTTTCCACTCTTGATATGAGCGACAAGGTATATGAGTATTTTTCAACAAACAAGAAAATCATTTCAAAATCCTATGCGTACATTGCGGCTTTGACAGAGAGAGCTCGACCGTCACCTCTTCAGGAATTGCTAGGCTTCTTAATTCGCAACTGGTGGATTATTGTTCCGCTGATCATTTTTTTTGCAAATCTATAAAACCCTATAGGTCTTCCTATGAACAAAGTGATTCTTTCGCTGGCATTCGTTATCGCTTTTAGCATAACTCCCCTACCTGACGCCTTTGGATCGCCCCATCCGAATTCGTCTTCACTGGAACTACGGGTTCAAGCACTTGAGACCAAAGCAAATCTTTTGGAAGAAACGATTACTCAAGGAGAATCTGAGATACGCAAACTATGGATTCAACGTAACATTCAAAAGAAGAACAGTGCTGAATTATCCGCAGCCACTCAAAGCATTAACAAAAAGATACGTGACCAAAATATCTCCTTTGAAGAAACAAAGACTGGGATAGCCAAAGTTGCGGATTCTGCTCTTTTGGCGTCCAATCACCTTCAAGAAACACTTAACCAAGTAAAGAGCAACATCGAAACTCACACACTTGAAATTCAAAAGAATGCCAACTCTCAAATCCAATACGGAATCGTGCTCCTTGTCCTAATTATGGCCTCTTGGTGTTGTGCCTATCTTTTCATTCGGAAGAAGATTTCGTATTCGCAAGCAAAACTCACTTCTCTCAACGAGAAGATTGAACAAATTAAAGAAGAGACAGCTCTTCGGCTTTCCGATGACCTCGGGAGACTTGCTCAGTTAGCTAACTCGTTCGGGAAAACTTCTGTCGCTACGGCTTCAACAACAAACCATGATTTAATTAAAGCATTAGCAGACAGAATAACCTTCATGGAGATGACGCTGTTCAGGATGGACAAAGGGGTAAAAGGCTATCGGCAGTTGACTAAGTCTATTGCCCAAATGAAAGACAACCTTTTAGCTAATGGCTATGAAGTTGTCAATATGCTTGGTCAACCATATACAGATGGCATGAAAGCCGTAACCAACTTTATCGATGATGATACTTTTCCCCATGGTAAACGCATCATCACTAACATTATCAAACCACAAATTAACTATAGAGGCGAGATGATTCAATCCGCTCAAATCACTGTCAGTCAGAACATTTAAGGGGGAACTCTATCTATGGCTCTTGTAAAAATGAAATATGGCATTGATCTTGGGACAACAAATTCGGCCATATGCAAAATGGAAAATGGCGAGCCGGCCATAATAAAAACTGACACTTTGAAAGACACGATGCCATCCTGCGTTTCTTTTACGAAAAAAAAGATGGTGAGGGTTGGGGACAGTGCCTTTAATGACCTTCGGCAGGACAAATCACGAGCAACCAAGCATTGGACGAACGATAAAGAGAATGTTTTTATTGAGTTCAAGCGTACCATGGGGCTTGATACTCAATACGAAAGTTCTTTTATGAAGCGAAGTTTTTCCTCCGAAGAATTATCTGCGGAAGTGTTAAAAGCATTAAAGTCTTTCGTACCTGAAGACAACATTAATGCTGCTGTAATCACAATACCAGCAAAATTTAAAGCCGATCAGATTGCCGCCACAAAAAGAGCTGCCTGTCTAGCTGGAATTGAACACTGCGAACTGCTTCAAGAACCCATTGCAGCTTCTATGGCATATGGGCTAAGTGCCTCAAAGAAAAATGGGACTTGGCTCGTTTTTGACTTTGGGGGCGGGACTTTTGATGTTGCGCTTATTGTGGTTCAGGACGGCGTAATGCAAGTCAAAGACACGGAAGGCGATAACTATCTAGGCGGAAAAAACCTTGACTACGCAATCATCGATGAAATATTGATTCCTCGGTTACAAGAAGAGTTCACGCTTGATGACATTCTCTCTGATGATTTTAATAAAAAGTTGTTCCGAGATGCAATTAAGTTCTACGCCGAGCAGATCAAAAACCAACTGTCGTTTAAGGACAAAGTTGATATCACCTCTCAATTAGACGAATTTGGCGAGGACGACAACGGAGAGGAAATTGAATTGGACATGGTCGTTGAAAGGGAGGAATTCGAAAGGGTTGCTACTCCCATTTTTCAAAAGGCCATTGATATTACAAAAGGTTTACTCTCACGCAACCATCTTGCAGGAAAAGACATTGATTCTCTAATTCTCGTAGGCGGTCCGACCCACTCTCCCGTGCTTCGCCGCATGCTAAGAGAACAAATTACGGAGAATGTTGATACAAGTGCTGACCCAATGACAGCCGTAGCAAAAGGCGCAGCACTGTTTGCCTCGGGAGTTGACTGCTCGCTTTCAACTCCTGCAGAAGTCGGAACATTAACACTTGACGTTTCGTACCAGTCAAATTCTGTTGAGTCCTCTGAATTTGTTGCTATTAAATTGCTTTCGAGTGAAAGTCAAGATGGGGAGGCAGGAAAATTCTTCGTTGAAATAACACGCGGAGACAAAGCTTGGTCAAGTGGCAAAGTCGAAATCAATGAGATCGGCGATGTCATTGAGTGCCAGTTGATTCCAGGAAAATCAAATGCCTTTTCAATTACAGCGTTCAACGAAAAGGGGAATTCCATTCCCTGCTTTCCTAATGAATTCAACATTATGCAAGGCATCGTAGTTGGTCACGCCGTTCTGCCATACAACATCGGTTTAGAAGTTCACAACGATGAACGCAACAGGGATGAATTCGTGCCTCTTAAGGGATTAGAAAAAAATAAGGCCCTCCCCGCTGTCGGTGTGAAAAATGGTCTTAAAACACCAAGGCAATTGCGTCCTGGGATGTCGGATGACCGCCTTATTATTCCCCTCTACCAGGGCGAACACAACGCTGAAGGAACAAGTGCCATCTATAACGATCATGTCTTTGATGTTATTGTCACTGGTGAAGACATCCCTGCTGTGATTCCATATAACAGTGATGTTGACATCACTATTAAAGTTGACTCCTCTCAAATGATGAAAGCTGAAATCAGTTTTCCTGTCATTGGGGAAGTTGTTGAAAAAGAAGTAATCGTTAATCAACGATCTGGCGTTCAAGAAGAGGAACTCGAACTGCGTTTGAATCAGGCTGAGAAACGACTTGACAACCTCAGAGAGATTCCTGGGGTCGCAGATGATGATACTGACAAAATTGATGCCCTTTTGTCTGACGTTACGAGTCGCTACGAGAATGAAAAAACCTCTGAAGATGGAAAGATGCATTTACTCGCAGACCTCCGCCGTGTTTTTCTCAGAATGGAAGAAATCGAAAAGGCACACGAACAAGAGGCCGACATCGAGAAACTCCACCAAGAGTACAAGCGACTTGAGGATGCCAATAGTGACTTAGGGCATAAGTACGACAAAGAAGTCGAAGGTTTACGTCGTCAAGTTGATAACGCGATTCGCCAAGAAAACTCTGCTCTTATTCACAAGACACTCGAGGACGTTAAATCCCTCTTTTTCAAGGTCACTTTTGTTTATCAACTTATTTGGATAATCCGCGACTGGTCGAACAACTTTACTTCATGCCGTTGGAAAGACGCCCCCCGCGCACGCAGACTTCTTGACCAAGGAATGGAAGTCATTGCCGACTCTCCGACCGGGGAAAAGTTGTATCCCATTTTCAAAAATGTTTTTGAGTTGCTAGACGATCCGGATAAGAATGAAAAAATTAAGTTCTAAGTCACACAGGTGCGATGATGCTAAGCGTCAAAGGAAAAAAGATTGACCAATACATCGTTACCTTTCCAATCAAGGAAGGGAAATATGCTGAGACTTCGCGTGTAAAAGATGCTACTGGGAAAAACTACTTTCTGAAATTGCTCGACTTTTCAAAGATGAGCAAAACTCAATTTTCTAAGGGCTCCCATGTTTTGGAATTAGAAGTATCCCAACTTTTGCACCATCCTAATCTCATAGCTCTCCATGATGCAAAGGAATGTGTTGTCGATGGTCAGGAAAGGCTGGCAGTAGTTTATGACTTCATAAGTGGGGAAACCCTTGCGCAATACTTTAGCCGCAACGATGAGATTTCCGTTCACGAAGCCGTTCAAATAGTTAAAGGGATTCTTAGTGGGCTAGCCTATATGCATTCACTAAGCACGCCCATTCTGCATAATGAAATTACTTTGTCCAACATCATGTTGGATTTGTCCACTACACCATCTACTCCAAAAATTATCGATTTGGGGCACGCCCGATTCCTTACCCAACCCTCAGACTCTTTTCCAACAGATATAGACAGTTATTATTTCTGTGCCCCTGAAACCTTTCAGAATAAATGGTCAGTTCAATCAGATATTTACTCTGTTGGCAGTATTCTTTACACACTTATTTTTGGTGCTCCGCCCTATTTCGATGAATGCGCAAATGACATTAATCTTAAAGAGAGCCTAGCTGATGCCCGGCTATCCCCTCCACATTTTCCAGAGAGGGGAATCTTCGAATTCACTTCAATGATTGCTCAGGTGATAAAAAAGGCACTTGCAAACAATCTTAAGGAACGTTTTGCTTCCGCTAATGAAATGCTCACTGCGCTTGAGAAAGCACAATCTCCCAATCAAACACCTATTCAAGAGCAGCAAACCACAGAAACAAGGCAAAAAGAAAAAACAATCTCCCCAGTCAAAGGTCAAATAAAAAAAGGAAATGGGTTTGCTGACGTTGCTGGCATGCAGGAACTCAAGGAACAATTGACATCGGATGTTATTGACGTCATTCGCAATCCAGAGCAAGCCAAGAAACTGGGCATTTCTATACCTAATGGCCTTTTATTTTACGGTCCGCCTGGTTGCGGAAAAACCTTCTTCGCAGAAAAATTCGCAGAAGAACTAGGGTGTAATTACCTGTATGTCAAATGTTCAGACATTGCCTCTCCATACATTCACGGAGGACAAGGCAAAATTGCCAACTTGTTTAAAGAGGCCCGAAAGAAAGCCCCTACAATTCTTTTCTTCGATGAAATTGAGGCTATGGTAAGAGATAGAAACCTTCAAAACAATGCGAGCGAAGCTGGCGAAGTCAATGAATTTCTAACCCAACTCAATAATTGCGGGCAAGACGGCGTCATCGTTATCGGAGCAACCAACAACCCCACAACAATCGACCCAGCTGCCCTCCGTTCCGGACGCTTTGACTATAAGTATTACATCCCCAATCCTGACAAAGAAACTCGCGCAAAACTATTTGAAGTAATTCTCAAGAACAGGCAAAAGGATGACGATATTGATTACAACAAACTGTCCTCCTTGACAGATAACTTTGTCTCAGCAGACATCCGACTAGTAATTGACAGGGCCGCACGCTTAGTCTTTAAAAGAAAACTGAAAAAAATATCGATGACTGTTCTACTTGAAATCTTGGCAAGTTTTAAGCCGAGCGTTTCATTAGACACGATTAGAGAACAAGAAGCCGTTCGTGATCAATTCAATGGTGTGAAACAAAACCGAAAACCGATTGGCTTTTGTTAGTTATTGCTCTGTCACCTGGTTACCACGTAAAACCAAAGTAACCAACTCAGACTCATAACACAATTACTAAACACACATCTTCCTTCGCCGCAGGATTGTGGAAACGAGAAAACTACAAAAGCCAATGATAATAACTGGTCACACTGGTCCGACCTATTTCCCACTATTGAAGATGAACAGTTGCCGGATTAGGAAATCCGGTTAAGATGCGAACTATGAAAAAACAGTTCTATGACACGCACGAACCCGATAATTCCGAGGATGATGTCTATTCGGGTCCGTCCAAATCTCAAAAGAAACGCGATGCCGAACAGTTGCAATCGCTTGGGAAAGAATTAAGCGAACTTGCCCCCGAGCAACTTGCCACCATTGCTCTACCCGAAGCGTTATCCGAGGCCATCGCCGATTTAAAAAAAATGAAAAGCTTCGGCGCAAGGCGCCGCCAATTGCAACTCATCGGAAAGCACATGCGCGCCCTCGATGCGGCCAGTGTCCGCGAGGCCATCGACCGAGCGACCGGGGCCAGCAAGGCTGCTGTAGCCGCTCATCACAGAGCCGAAAGGCTGCGCGATGCGATGATTGCGGGCGATACACCTCTGACCGAATACGTGACAAGCCATCCCGAGGCTCCCGTTCAAAAGCTGCGTCAACTCGTGCGGGGAGCACGCCGCGAAGCGGCCGACGGCAAACCGCCCAAGAACGCTCGCGAACTGTACAAAGTCCTTTACGCCGACCAGATTCGACCGTTAAATCTTGTTGCCGATCAGTCCCTCGAACCGAACAAGGAGACCTCCGATGTCCTGTGAACGTCGCTATCCGAATGAATTACTCATCGGAATTGTGGGAGTTGCAGAAACTCCGGAGCAGTCGGCCCGTGTGATGGGAGCCATCGAAACCTGCTGTCGCGCTGCGTTTTTAAGCCCGATACAAATCGTGGCTCGTCCCGTCATCAATGAGCTTTACAGCGTGGAAGACACGTTGCGGGAATTGTCGGACAAAGTGTTGTGCGATGTAATTTTCACGGCCGGCGCCACGGGTCTGAGCAAAGCCGATATCGTGCCTCAGGCCACGCGCCTTGTGAGCACCTATGAGCTTCCCGGGCTCGGCGAACAGATGCGCCGTATTCAGGCGCGCAAGAACCGAGCGGCCATGCTGTCGCGACAAACGGCAGGCCTACGCGAGACACCCGAGCACGATGCGCTCATTGTGAATCTACCGGCTCTAGCCTCGGACATTCCCGATACGCTGCGCGGTTTGTTTTCGTCAGACGGCACCCTAACGGAACCCGGGATTTTCGATTGCCTGACAGATTTTCTCGAGCAAGTCGATGGGCCTACCGTTCAGTTGCGGGAATTCGGAACCTCGGAAGAAGAGACAGAGGCAAGTGAAACACCCATGAGCCTACATCGGCCGGAACCGGAAACGCGGTTTCCGACTTCCTACTCGCAGGCAGCTGCCGCTGCACGCGAATCCACTCATCGCGAAGAGGTGCCCCCTGTCGCAAGCCCTCGCCCAGCGCCGACAAGCGGCTTTACCGAACACCGAGTTGTGCATCCGCGCATGAGTCAGGAAGCTATCGAGCGGCGTTCCGTACAGCGCGGCGTACGCCTTATTTCCGACACCAATCGTCACGCACTCGAACCCTTGAATCTTCTTATTGAAGATCCCAAAGACGGCTTAAAGCCCGAATGCACCGTTGTCTGGCTACACGGCATGGGAACAAGTCCGGAAGATTTTGCGCCGTTTGCTCGTGAAGTCCTTGACTTCGGAGGGCCGAAGGCACGCTTTATTCTGCCTCGTGCTCCGAGAATCGGTGTAACGGTGCAAAACCGTCAACTGACAACAGCTTGGTACGATATTCTCGCCCACATCGGCCAGGAACCCGAAGATTTGCCGGGACTTAAATCCATGCACCTGAGGATTTCGCAAATCATCAACCAGATTGTCAGCCAGGGGATCCCGGCGGAAACAATCTTCTTAGGGGGCTTTTCACAAGGGGCCGCCATGGCCTTATATAGCGGTTTGCGGCAAGCAAGGACCCTGGCCGGTGTCATTGCCCTTTCCGGGTACTTGCCGGCGCCCGAGTTACTCGATGCCGACATCACACCGGCCGGTAAGATGACGCCCTTTTTCATGGGGCACGGTGCGTTTGATGAAATCATCAGCCCGATTGTCGCCCGCAAACAGGCCGCGCTCATCGAAAGCAAGGTCGATACCTTGGTCTGGCGCGAATACAACATGGAACACGAGGTCGCGCCCGATGAAATGAAACATGTCGTTCAGTTCATGAGTGCTGCTTTGCACGGCTAACGGTAAGGTTCGCTCTCGTATGGCGAAAGGGTGCCTCGCGGCACCCTTTCCTTTATTAAGCTCAATTCCCTTTGCGTTTACAGGGAAGAGCCCGTCACAATCCGCAGCATGCGGCGCAAGGGCTCAGCCGCACCCCACAGGAGCTGATCGCCCACCGTGAAGGCACTGATGTACTCGGGTCCCATCGCAAGCTTACGAATACGACCGACAGGAATGCGCAGTGTCCCGGAAATCTTCGCGGGCGAAAGTTCCGCAATCGACTCTTCCTTACGGTTGGGAACCACATAGGCCCACGGATTAGCCGCGTCGAGCATCTGTTCGATTTCCTCGCAGGACACATCCTTTTTAAGCTTAATCGTCAGGGCCTGGCTGTGGCAACGCATACTGCCGACACGCACGCAAAGACCTTCGACAGTGAGCGACCCGGGCTTGCCGTTTTCCGTCAGACCGAGAATCTTATTGGCCTCGGCGCCTCCCTTCCACTCTTCGCGGGATTGGCCGTTTCCGAGATCCGAATCAATCCAGGGAATCAGGGAGCCGGCAAGAGGTGCTCCGAAGGCGGTCTTCGGGAATCCCGGTTCCGTGAAAGCCGCGCTCACGCGACGGTCAATGTCCAAAATCGAAGACCGAGGATCGGCGAGTTCATCCTTGACCACACTGTTTAGATACCCCATCTGGCTAAGGAGCTCGCGCATGTTCTTGGCACCGGCTCCGCTCGCTGCCTGATAAGTCATGGAACTTACCCAGTCAATGAGCCCTTCCTTCACGAGTCCGTCAAGCGCCATGAGCATTAAAGAGACCGTGCAATTGCCGCCGATATAGTCTTTGATGCCGGCCTTCAGGCTCGCATCAATCACGTGGCGATTCACTGGATCGAGGATGATGACGGCGTTTTCTTTCATGCGAAGGGCACTTGCCGCATCAATCCAGTATCCGTCCCAACCGCTTTCTCGCAAAGCCGGATGGACGGACTTGGTGTAATCGCCCCCCTGGCAACTGATAATGACATCGCAAGAAGAAAGCGCCTTGATGTCCGTGGCATCCTTTAAAACGGGGTCTGTGTTGGGGATACCCGTCGGCGCCGGACGACCGGCGGCCGATGTCGAGAAGAACGTTGTTGTGTCGACGCACGCAAAATCTTTTTCCTCGCGCATTCTTCCCATCAAAACGCTTCCGACCATACCGCGCCAACCGACCATACCGAGTTTCATGGTATCTCCTTGAAAAATGAAACGAAAAGCTAAGAGGTCTTCCCCCTTAGGTAAAGCAGTATGCCACAAGAAATTCCCCGCGTTGCTACGGGGAAAACGCAAGAACACCGACTCGTTGCGCTCGGTCCAATCCCCTGCGACAAATTGACTAATCCACCGAGCGCGAACACCCTGTGCACGACTTTGTCGCAAGGGCTTTAAAATCACGAAAATTATTCTTCTACTTAACTATGAAAGTTCTCGGTATTGAAAGTTCCTGCGATGAAACGGGCGTTGCCCTCATCGATAGTGAAAAGGGTCTCCTGGCGCATGCCATTCATACACAAATCGACATGCACCGCGCCTACGGGGGTGTGGTCCCCGAACTTGCCAGTCGCGACCACATACGGCGCACCATTGCCTTAACCGATCAAGTGCTCGAGAAAGCCGGCGTTGCAAAAGAGGAACTTGATGCCGTTGCCATCACAGAGGGACCGGGACTTGCCGGCGCCCTTCTTGTCGGCATTTCGGTCGCTCACGCCATCGGATATGCCCTGAATATTCCCGTTATCGGCGTCCATCACCTAGAAGGACACCTCTTATCGGCCCGTCTTTCCGATCCGAAACCGGAGTTTCCGTTTATCGCACTTTTAGTTTCGGGCGGACACACGCAGTTGATGCGCGTAGAAAAATTCGGGCACTACGAACTCTTGGGCGAGACGCTTGATGATGCCGCAGGAGAAGCCTTTGATAAAACGGCTCAACTCTTAGGAGAGTGTTATCCGGGGGGACCTGCCGTCTCACGCTTAGCTGACATGGGACAAAGCGGCGCCGTTATTCTTCCGCGTCCGATGCTTCACAGCAAAACGCTGGATATGAGTTTTTCCGGATTAAAGACGGCCGTCTTAACGGCAGTCACAAACGCTCCCGATCCCAAGGATCCGACGTTTCGCTGCAACTTGGCGCGCGGGTTTGTCGATGCGCTCGTCGATGTTTTGGTCACAAAAGCCGTCAAGGCGATGAAACAAACAGGCATTAAGCGCCTTGTTGTCGCAGGCGGAGTTTCTGCCAATAAGCAGTTACGTGAAGGATTGATTAACGCTGCTAAGCGGCGCGGCGCACGCGTGTTTTTCCCGCCGATTTCGCTTTGCACGGATAACGGGGCGATGATTGCCGTGGCGGGACTGTACCGTCTGGAAAACATGAGCGACGCGCAACGGCAAGCCGCGACGCGTCGCTTAGGATTTTCGGCCAAACCGCGTTGGCCGCTGACTCAGGCCTCCGAGCCCGATACCCAGTAACGGGTATCGGTTCCGCCGCATCCGCAGTTAAAGCGGCAGGCGCGGTGGCGAACTTGTAGGTGCATAAGGCCCTTCTCGGCAAGGCGCTCGCCCATCATGGCCACGACCTTCTCATTAAGAGAGAGTTCGCGTGCCAAGTCCGGTTCACTCACGGCGCCCTTTTCTCGAACAAGGCGTTCCATATCCAGAATCGATCCCATGTAAGCCTCCCTACATCAAGCTTGATGAATCTCAATTACCTTCGGGGCATTCTTGCGCATCGTCTTGACGGTGTGCCGCATGATAAGAAGCACAGCCATTAAAGCCGCCAGACACAAGGCAATCGCAAGTGACGCTCCCGTCGGATCTGCGGCAAACGTCCCGACCTTGTAAAAGATTGTCGCAGCCGAATAACCCAAAAGCGTTGTCCAAGCCGCCACAAAGAGTGTCCAAGCCGTTCCGACTTCGTTCCAGATAGCGGCCATCGCCGCTGCGCACGGCATGTAAAGCAAAATTAAGAGTAGGTAAGCAAACGCCGCCGTATCCGATCCGAACAAACGACGCATCATGTCGGCACCGGTCGCTTGATCAGCCTCAGACAAAGACGCTTCGGTTTCTTCTTCCGTCGAGGCAATCCCTAAGGGGTCGAGCACGGAATCGGAAAGCGACTTTAAGTTATCGACGACACTAGCACAGGCTTCCGAAACCGTTGCCTTAAAGGACCAGGGTTCCTCGGGCTCATCACCTGCCTCCGAGCCCTTGGCATTTTCCACACGTGCCATGGATTCGTACAGGGAATTCATCGTACCGATGACGGCTTCTTTCGCCAGCACTCCGGTAAAGACACCGACGGCAGCCGGCCAGTTTTCTTGAGTCACACCCATCGGAGAGAGAGCCGGGGCAATCGTGCGGCCGATTTCACTTAAAACGGATTGGTCGGAATCCTCGTTACCGAAACTGCCGTCTGTTCCCAAGGAGTTCAGAATCGACAAGCACGCCACAAGGACGACAATGACGCGTCCGGCACGGCACACAAAGCTTTTTAACCGATCCCACGTGCGAATCAAGACACCCTTAGCAGTCGGAATGTGGTACGGCGGAATTTCCATCACAAACGAACCGCCGGCATCGGGCAAAATCAGTTTCTTGACTAAAAAGCCCGTCAGGACGGCCGCTGCAATACCGATCAGATACAACCCGAAGACCAGGTTTTGTCCGTTTTTCGGGAAGAACGCCACGGCAAAAAGTACGTACACCGGAAGGCGCGCACCGCAACTCATGAAGGGGGCCATGAGGACCGTCAAAATACGGTCTGTGACACGGTCCATCGTACGGGTAGCCATCACGGCCGGCACATTGCAACCGAAGCCGACGATCAGCGGCACGAAAGCGCGTCCCGGAAGCCCGAGAAAACGCATCAGGCGATCCATCACGAACGCCGCACGCGCCATGTACCCGGAGTCTTCCAAAATTGCGAGGAAGAAAAAGAGGAAGAACACGACCGGAATGAAGGTCGAGACGGTCTGTAAGCCTCCTCCCACGCCGTCAGCTAAGACAACCTTGACGATTTCCGGCACACCGATTGCTTCCAATAGTTCCCCGAATCCCGTGACCATCACGCCGCCGACGAGAATATCGAAGAAATCGATAAAGGCCGACCCCAAGTTCTGCGTGAAAAGGAACATGCAGTAGATGATGAAAAGGAAGATCGGGAATCCGGCGACGCGATTGAGAACAATCTTATCGATGCGATCTGTGAGCGTAGTCGGCAGTTCCCAGGTTTTATGCTCGACCTTGGAACTGACGTCTGCCACAAGCTTGTAACGCGCGTCGGCGACGGCAATATCCAAGTTGCCGGCAAATTCTTTTTCCGTGCGTTCGATAATCGGCATCACGCGAGCGCGTGTGGCGACATCGAGCGATTCTCGCGACCCGTTGGCACCTTCCAGTAGTTCAATCGCAAGCCAGTGCGGATGCAAACTGTCGGCGTTTTGAATCTCTTGCTCGATTTCCTGATGGGCCTTTTCAATCGAAGGCGCATAACGAAGCGATAACTTCGGAAGTGTCGGGCTCTTTAAGAACTCGGCAATCATCTCCTTGAGCGCAAAGACGCCTTGCTCACGCGAGGCCACGATTCCGACAACCGGGCATCCGAGCATTCTGCCGAGCGCTTCGATGTCAATCTCAATCTTGCGTTTTTTCGCAACGTCAAGCATGTTGACAACGAGCATCACGGGAACGCGCATTTCGATTAACTGCGCCGTCAGGTACAGGTTGCGTTCCAAGTTCGAGGCATCGACGATGTTAATAACGGCCTCGGCTTGCTGGCTTAAGATGTAGTCGCGCGCCACACGCTCGTCTTCGCCCGTTTTGGAAACGGTCGTGAGCGAATAGATACCCGGAAGATCTACGATTTCATAGTCAACCGAGTCGTGCACGTAATGCCCGACTTTCTTTTCCACCGTCACACCGGGCCAATTGCCGACATCCTGATGGGAGCCTGTTAAGGCATTAAAAAGCGTTGTCTTCCCGCAATTGGGATTACCGACGATACAAACAATGTGCTTCATTGACCGGCTACCTCAACTTCCATGACGTCGGCTTCGCCTTTACGAAGACTCACGAGGCTACCGCGCACTTTGATTTCCACCGGGTCGCCCAAGGGAGCCAGCCGTTGCAATTCAAACTGGGTTCCCGGCACCAAGCCGAGCATCAAAAGCCGTTGCCGATATTCGGCCGCACCGCTTGTAAAGGCAGTGATTTTGGCGATTTGACCGGGCGCCATTTCTTTAATACGCATTCTTTTCTCCTGTCAACGGATACCAAATATTTGAGAATGATTCTCATTTTGGCGCATTATAGGCACAGTCGCGAAAAGAGTGCAAAATAGAATCATTCTCAGCTCGTCGCTTTTGAGGTTATTTCTTGTATGCCAAGTTCCGTTTTGGGGTATGCTAAAAAAAAGGGAGTCGGCCATGGAGCAATTGCTCGAAGAAGAAATCACACTACGTAAACTTGAAGTTTTTTCCTCCTTCATGAAAAACGAAACCATCGGACGTACAGCTGAGGTTTTGAAGATGAGCAATGTCAGCATCCACCGGTCTTTGCATTCCCTAGAAGAAGGCATCGGGTGCCCGCTGTTTACGCGAAAAGGACGAAATCTCCTTCCGCTCCCAACAGCAAAGGAACTGTACGCACATATTGACCGTGTTCTGGCCGATTTGCATTCCTGCATCCGTTCCACACGGCTCTTAGGCAATGTCGGAAACGATCATGTAAGACTTGGAACTCTGTACTCGCTTGCAATTCAAACTCTTCCGCAATTGATAACCGGCCTTCGCCTGCGTAGACCGCACATCGATTTCGAACTGCACATGGGGTCAAACAAACTATTACTCAACAAGCTTTCGGAAAGCCAACTCGATGCCATTATCATCGCCACGGGGAAAGAGGTGATTGACCGAACTCGATTTGAAGTATTGCCTCTTTTTACCGACAGGATTTACCTCACAGCACCAATGGATGCAGACTTCCCGACTGGAATGAGTGCAACAGCACCAGTTGATTTACGCCTTTTCAAGGGAAAACCCTTTATTTCACTTTCCGAAGGCTTTGCCACATACAGGGATTTTCAATCGGCTTTTCGCGTCGCAGGATTCGAGCCGAATATCGTAACAAAGGTTAAGGACATATTTTCCGTCTTAAGCATGGTGCAGTCCGGTCTGGGATTTGCCCTGCTTCCACGACGCATGTGTGCCGTTTATAAAGGGAGTGTCCGTTTTCTCCCTTTAGCGGAATGTTTTCAACAAAACCAATCCATCGGCATTGTCTTTGACAGATCCCGCGAGTACGAGCCAAATCTATTAGCCCTTGTTGCTGAGGGGCGTATGTTTGCCAGGCATTTGCCTTCGCTTAACTTTCCAGCTGTCTCAGATTCGCATAGCGTTGAGTAATGTCTGCCATGGAGCTTGTCACCACACTCATGGCACAAATATCCGGAGCAGACGCACGCGTTAATTTCGTCAGCGTCTCTCCCGGAGGCATTTCAAGAGCGAGCCGAACGCCACGTTCGAAGGCTCCTTCAACAGCCTCATGCCATTGCGTTCGACGCGCCATATTCTGTACAAGATCATCGGCAATCTGCTCCGGTTTCCAAAGAACACGGCCACTTGTTGCGCTCAAATACGCTTTTTGCGGACGAGAAAACTTGATTGTTTTGGCAACCTCGTTCAATTGTTTTGCCGCACAACTGAGAAGCGGGCAATGCGACGGAACAAAAACGCGCAGCCGAATGCATTTCTCAGCACCAATGTCATAGGCCTTGTCACAAGCAATCCGCATCGCTTTTTCGCTTCCTGAAATAACAATTTGAGTTTCTGCGTTGTAATTTGCAACATACAAGTCTGGAATGTCTCGACAGATGACCTCGACCTCTGGCAGCCTCAAGCCGATAATCGCCGTCATTCCGTACCCCGTCGGATAGGCCTGTTGCATAAGTTTCCCCCGCAATGAAACTAAATTCAGGGCATCTTCAAAACTCAAAGCCCCAGAACAAACAGCCGCCGTATAAGCTCCGATGGACAATCCGCAAACGATATCGGGAAAAACACCAAAATCGGACAATTGCTCACAACACGAGACACCTTTAATTAGTAAGGCCAATTGCACGGATTCGGTTTGGTGAAATGAAACAGCAGAATCCAAATCCTCAAGAGATCGATTTAGTGCCATCTGCGCGCGTGCCATCCAATAATCCCGGTTCGGAATATCGGAAAGCAGCCCCGGACATTGTGCTCCTTGCCCGGGAAAAGAAAACATGACTTTATACGCCACCGGGCACTCCCTCCCAAGGATTTCGGACAAGTCTAGGACCCTGATTTGTCTTTAAAAGAACCGTATCAGACTGCATCCATTCATTTAAAGAAAAAGCTCCTACTCCCGTATCTATTTGTGTGTCTGTTCGGCACATACAACCAGAAGCGACCCTCACCCATTGCCGCAAGTCCGCTTTTTTTAAAGGAGATGCAGACCGAATGACCAAATCCAAATCACTTGTTCGATGCATTACATTTGTTCCCGTTACCAGTGAATAGGCACAGCTTCCCGTAATTCCCCAGTAAAAAGGCCAATCTGTTTCAGCAAAAAATCTTGCACCCTGCACTGCCGGAGTTCTCAATGAACACGTATAAAGAAGAGCTACTACGTCTCGCGGTGTTACGCGCCGAGCAACACGATTCTCATTAATCCACAATGCACAGCGCTCTTTTCGAATTCTTCCGCGTATTCCAACAGGTAGAAGACAATATTCCGTAGAACTGTCTCGCCGACATACCAAAGGCAGCTTCGGATTCCAAACCAAATGAACCCAGTCGGGGACTTCACCGATTAAATCCTCATCGGAGTGTACCCAAAGAAAATCATGAGCACTAAAGCGCACCATCTATCTGCCCCCTCCCTCGGGAGTCAATATGAAAAAACCGAAAGCATCTTATCGTCTTTCCAAAATCTATCCATTTCATGTTTATTACTTAAAGAGTAACGATTATTCCCTTGTGTTGATTGATGCCCCACAGAACATCGCGGATACTTTTGCCACTTGATATTTTCGCAGGCACTTGACGGAGTAGAACATGACCGACGGCAATTCGCAAGCACGCGTATGGAACAGCAGAAGACGAGAAAAGAGGCGTCGTCTCAGCAATCTGACACGAAACGGCAAGGTAATCAGCACAAACGAAATCGTTCGTGCGCTCGAAACAGTCATCATGCCCGGCGACAAGGTTGTCATTGAGGGCAACAATCAAAAACAAGCAGACTTTCTCGCGCGTTCTCTGTGTGAGGTCAATCCCGACCGCCTACATGACTTGCACATGATTATCCCGAGCATCAGTTTGTCAGAACATTTGGATATCTTTGAAAAAGGAATTGCAAGGAAACTTGACTTTTCTTATTCCGGAACCCAAAGCTTGCGCATCTCGCAACTCTTGGAAGACGACATTCTTGAAATCGGCTCGGTCCACACCTATATCGAGCTATACGCACGCCTTTACGTTGATCTCACTCCCGATGTTGTTCTAGTAGCCGGCTACAAAGCAGACCGCAACGGCAACCTGTACACAGGGCCTAGCACAGAAGACACCCCGGCCCTTGTCGAAGCCGCTGCCTTCCATGACGGCATCGTCATTGCTCAGGTCAATGAAATCGTAGAAGACCCCGGCGACCTGCCTCGAGTGGACATCCCTGGATCTTGGATTGACGTAGTTGTGGCCTCAGATAAGCCGTTTTTTATTGAGCCTCTCTTTACCCGTGATCCGAGACAGATTAAAGATTAGCACATCCTTATGGCCATGATGGCCATTAAGGGTATCTACGCCCGCCATTCAGTACAAACGCTCAATCACGGAATCGGATTTAACACAGCAGCCATTGAATTGCTTCTGCCGACCTTTGGCCAATCGCTCGGTTTAAAAGGAAAAATTTGCCGTAATTGGTGTTTAAATCCTCATCCGACATTGATTCCTGCCATTGAATCCGGATGGATTCAAAGCATCCACTGCTTCGGTGGAGAACTCGGCATGGAAGAGTACATCGCCGCCCGACCCGATGTTTTTTTCACCGGTCCGGACGGATCGATGCGTAGCAACCGAGCTTTCTGCCAGATGGCAGGGCAATACGCCGTCGATATGTTTATCGGCTCGACCCTTCAAGTTGACTCTCTAGGGAACTCTTCGACCGTTACACGCGGTCGACTTTCCGGCTTCGGTGGTGCCCCGAATATGGGACATGACCCTCATGGGCGACGCCATGCCACACAAGCTTGGCTTGACATGATTCGTGAGCCGAATCCTGTTGCACGCGGACATAAACTCGTTGTTCAAATGGTTGAAACCTATCAGGCCAAAGGCAAACCTACTTTTGTGGAAAACCTTGAAGCCGTAGATGTTGCCAAACAGGCACACATGCCTCTTGCTCCCGTCATGATTTACGGCGACGATGTTACACATATCGTAACGGAAGAAGGCATTGCCTATCTGTATTTGGCTGAAACAGAAAACGAACGTCGACAGATGATTGCCGCCATTGCCGGCGTCTCGCCCTTAGGAATCAAAGCAGATTTAAAGGCCGTCAAACATCTTCGCCAATCTGGAAAAGTTGTATTTCCTGAGGACTTGTCCATTCGCCGTACTGAGGCAACCCGCTCTCTTTTAGCGGCAAAAAGTATCGCAGATCTCGTCGAGTGGTCGGGCGAGTTATACAACCCACCTGCCAAATTCCGGAGTTGGTAATGATTGAGCACAAGACCGACCCGTGCTATGCACTTGCCGTCCTTGCATCGTCCTGTCTGATTGAAGAAGTAAATCTGACGCCGAAGCCAGGCCTTGTCGATCGTCGCGGATGTGGTTCTCACACTGATCTTTCTGTTGATTTAATGGAAAAATCAGCCCGCGCACTAGAAAGTTCATTTGAAGAGATAGCTCGAGAAAGCTGGGGAAAACCGATTGATTTGTATCTTCGTGAAGCAGTCGGCGCCATTGGTCGTGAAGGCGAAAAACGCATGCTCCGCACAACAGGGGGAGTCAACACACACCGCGGAGCTCTGTGGGTATTGGGTCTCCTTGTAAGTACTGTTGCATCAGGCAAATGCACTGATTCTATTTGCGACACTCTGCAGAAGGCAGCCGAGCTATCCCGCCTGCCCGACAGAGCCGCCGACAAAGAGACAAAAGGCGCCGAATCTCACGGACTGCGTGTAAAGCGCCTGTTCAAAATGCCTGGGGCACGCGAAGAAGCACAAAACGGATTCCCGCATATCGCCAAAAAGGCACTCCCAAGCCTGTATGAAAGTCGCAAACGCGGCATCTCGGAAACGCATGCCCGGCTAAACGCCCTTTTAGCCATTATGACAACTCTTTCCGATACCTGTGTGTTAACCCGCTCTGGGCCGGACGGGCTGGCTCGCATGCACGAACTCGCAAACCAAACGCTCTACTCAGGCGGGACGGGAACTGCAAACGGCGAAAAGAAATTTTATCAACTTGATTCTGCCATGCGAGAGATGAATGCCTCTCCCGGCGGGGCTGCCGACCTTTTGGCAGGAACACTTTTTTTAGACCAACTGCCCGGCTTGAGTCTTTGAAAGATCGGGAGATACACCATGGAAGAACTAAAACTATCCTACAAAGCCGAAAAAACGGCTGAAAAAAACATACAGATACAAGTCGGCGTTGTCAGCTCCGGCGATTTAGAAGTTCTATTTCAATCAGAAGTCGGAGACACATCTTTCAGTGTGCAAATTACCTCTTCCTCCGATAACAGCGAACAATGGTGGCGCAATCTATTTAATCGACTTGTTGCAACTGAAAAGTTTCCCGCTGGAGCCATGTTAATTCACGATTTTTCTGCAACTCCTGGCGTTGCGAGACTAAGGATTGAACAAGCGTTGGAAGGAGTTCGTTATGCATAATCGTCAAAGCTTTATCGAGATGTCTGCTCGGGAGCGCGCCCGTGTGCTTCTCGATAAAGGAACGTATAGAGAACTTCTCGGCCCATTTGACAAGGTCATGTCCCCATGGCTCAAACCCCAGGGAATTGTTCCACAAGCGGACGATGGCATGGTCGTTGCGCGAGGGCTGATTGATTCTGTGCCAAGTGTAGTCATAGCCATTGAAGGAGCGTTCCAAGGTGGCAGTATGGGTGAGGTCTCCGGCGCCAAAATGGCTACCGCGCTTGATCTTGCTGCTGATGATTGTGAGAAAAATCATCCTGTGCAAGCCATTTTGTGTCTTGAAACCGGAGGAGTCCGTCTTCAAGAAGCCAATCTTGGACTCGCCGCCATTTCGGACATCCATGCTGCGATTGTGAGACTTCGTCGCTACACACCAGTTATCGGCATTATTGCCGGAACAGTCGGTTGCTTCGGAGGGATGTCTATTGCTGCAGGATTGTGTAGCTATCTGATTGTTACAAAGGAAGCTCGCCTCGGGCTTAACGGTCCCCAAGTCATTGAGCAGGAGGCCGGTATTGCTGAGTATGACTCACGTAATAAACCTTTTATTTGGGAAATGACAGGAGGTGCAATTCGGGCAAAAACCGGACTTGCCGATGCTCTCTGTGAAGATGACGCACCTGCCATTCGGGATGCAGTATGTCACTTCGCCAAACAAGGGATTCCTAACTCACTGCGTTCCGAGCGGTATGAGGAATTCTTAAACCGTGTGTTGTCCTTTGATACGAACAAACAGGCTGATTCGACACAAATACTTCAATTCTTCGGCAAGGGAGAAAACTAAAAATGGAAAAGATGAAAAGCCGCGGTGATTTGTGGCTCACTCTCTTAACCGACGGCACACCCGTATCTTACAAAACGGCACCGAGTGTTAAAGCCGTTCATTTTGGCGGTGCAGTTTACCTTGCTGTTGTTCCTGATTCAAACAATCGATATCCGCGAGCACGTCACGGAGAGGTCGGTCTCATTGAAGGTTGGACACTTGCCAAGGTCATCCATTCGATTATTGACCAGGACCGCCTTAGCGATGAAAAAACGCCGATTGTCGCTATCGTAGATGTCACCAGTCAGGCTTATGGGCGACGAGAGGAAGCCTTTGGCATTCACCAGGCACTAGCCGGAGCCGTAGCTGCCTATGCTCAGGCACGCATGGCTGGTCATCCTGTCATTGCATTGATTGTCGGAAAAGCAATGTCCGGAGCTTTCCTTGCACACGGCTATCAGGCAAATGAATTGATTGCTTTTGATGATCAGGCCGTCCTCATTCACGCCATGGGGAAAGAATCTGCGGCTCGTATCACATTGCGGTCGGTAGAAGACCTCGATTGCTTTGCGGCCACCGTTCCTCCGATGGCCTATGACATCAAACATTACGCAACCCTAGGTCTTTTAAGTGCCCTATTGCATATTGAAAATCCAGATGCACCCAATGAGGATGATGTTGTTCTTGTCAGAACAGCAATAAGCGGGGCAATCGAAAAAGCAAAACGGGATGGGGTTCGCCTAGACAACCGGCTCGGTTCAGAAAATCGATCCGCAACCGTTGAAGTCAGAAATCGCATGAAAGCAGTATGGAAGTAACACTACAAAATTAATCCATTCAAACAAGGAGAAATCCAATGACAATGCTAATAGCGACGGTCATTATCGTGGCCATGGTTTACGGGCTTATAAAAAAATATGAAACTCGAATGGTTCTCATTGCTGGGGGCTTGGCCTTGGCCTGTTTGGCAGGCGACCCGATGGCGGCATTAAAGTCCTTCTCTGCCTCAATGAAGCAAGCCAAGGTGTTTGAAGTAATCGTGGCATGTATGGGCTTTGCCGCTGTCATAAAACTCACCGGTTGCCATACACATTTGATTGCCATTTTTGTCAAACTCTTAAAACGTGCTGGCCCATTTCTAATTCTTGGTGCCGCTCTTGCAACAATGGTTGTCAACAGTGCCATTCCGAGTGCTGCCGGGACGTCCGCTGCAGTTGGAACGATTCTGATTCCTCTCCTTATTGCCGCAAAAGTTCCTGCTCCGATTGCAGCCGCAACCATTATGGCCGGCTTGTACGGCGGTAATCTGAACCCCGGTCATGTTCATCCGACAATTGTTGCCGACCTTGCCGGTCGTCCCTCCATCGAATTCGTAACCATGGTCGGCGTCCCGCTCATCGGGTCGGTTATCTGCTCCTCCCTTGTTCTGATCGTTCTTGCCTACTACATGCGCAAAAAAGGAATCGGGATGGAGACGGAATTGGACGAAGGTGCCGGTGAATTTCCCAAAGATTTCAAACCAAATCTCTTCCTTGCCATCATCCCCTTGTTACCTCTCATCATTCTTCTTTTAGGCAACCTGGCTGGAATTAAGCCTCTGAAAATGCCGGTTTCTCATGCAATGATTATCGGTGCCGTTATTGCCATGATTGCGACACGTACGAGTCCGCAAAGCATCACTAAATCCTTCTTCAAGGGAATGGGAGATTCGTTCGGTGCTATTTTCGGCATTATCGTTGCCGCAAATATCTTCGTAGCCGGCATGAAATCCTGTGGCATCATTAGTGCTCTTATTGACGTCATGACACATTCGCCCACGATTGCCAAAGGCGCATCAATTATCGGGCCGTTTGCTATTGCGGTCTTAAGCGGATCGGGGGAAGCTGCTTCGATTGCGTTTAATAATGCTGTCAGCGCACACGCTCCGCAATTCGGTCTTGACATCATGAACATGGGAGCGATGACCGTTTTATCCGGCGGCATCGGTCGGTCCGTATCCCCGGTTGCCGGCGCCATGATTATCTGTGCCGGCCTTGCCAAGGTTTCTCCGATTACTGTGACTCGCTGGATTGCTCTGCCAATGCTCGTCGCCTTGTGCTTCGTGACCCTAACTCTTTATGTTCTGTAAGAGCATGAAAACGGAGCCGGATATGATTAATCAAAGCATGCTTGATGAATTCCTGGAACTTGTACAGATTCCCGTACATTCCAAAGATGAACGGCGTATCTGTGATGTCCTGAAAGAGAAACTGAGCACACTAGGACTCGATGTTCATGAAGATGCGCCAGTCCCAGATATCGGCGGTAACACCGGAAACGTTATTGCTCGTCTCAAGGGAGACCCGAAAGTTCCTGCTGTTCTTCTCTCCGCTCACATGGATCGCGTAGGAAATCCAGGGAAAATTAATCCCGTTGTCGACGAAAAGGGAAAGTTAATTCGCAGCGACGGAACTTCGATTCTTGCAGCTGATGATGTTTCGGGTCTTTGTGCTATCTTAGATGCCCTTCGTCGCATTATTCGTGACAAAACACCCCACGGAGATATTGAAATTGCCTTTTCCACCTGCGAAGAAATCGGCGTTCAAGGCTCAAAACACTTTAACTTCTCCGAATTCAAGGCCAAGCAAGCCTATGTCGTTGACTGTCCGGGACGTATCGGAAAAATCGTCAATCAGGCACCGGCCAAGTACAAAATTACGGCAACCGTAAAAGGCATTAAAGCACACGCCGGAAACGAACCGGAAAAGGGGCTGAATGCTATCAAAGTTGCTGCCTGCGCCTTGGCTGAAATACCAGAAGGACGGATTTCTCCAGCTGTTACATCCAACTTCGGCACAATTCAAGGCGGAAACGGAACCAACGTTGTCTGCGACAAATGTGTGATTACCGGCGAAGCGCGTGGAACAGATGAAGCCGCCCTGGAAGAATACCTGCGCCAGGTCAAAGAAGTTTTTGCTAGGACGGCAACTCACTTTAATACAGAGATTGATGTCAATATCAAGTTGCTTTACCACACGTTTTACGTCGACCCATCTGACAATGTTATACAAACACTTCTGAACGCCTTCAAAACCGAGGGGATTGATGGGTTCTGTCAGAAAGGGGGCGGTGGAAGCGACGGCAATCATTTCAACTGGAACGGCATTAAATCTGTCGTTATGGGGCTCGGGTACTCAAAAAATCACACAAATTCCGAACAGATTTACTACGAAGACATGATGAAGTGCGGCAAGGTTCTGCAGGATTTGGTTCACCAAATCTACACGCAAAACACATAAAACATTCCGTTCCCCCTCCCTGATGAAAATCAGGTCATCCGGGTCTCCTTTGCAATAGGGAGAACCGGATGTTTTTTACGCCGAAAGCATCTGAAACTGTTAGCCGATAGGAAACATTTACTCCTCTCGAGCTAATGGAATTCATATGGGTGACAGTGCCACACTTTGACGAGTAGGTTTCCCTTATTCCCCTCTTCATTTTAAGGAGTTTTTATGAAGCCCTCGCTCTTAGTAGCCTCTCTTTGTGTACTTCTAGCTTTCTCCTGCCCCGTGCCAACTTATGCAGCACCAGCAACAACACAGCAGGAAGTCCAAACAACGCTTCCACGAGTGGCTATCCTTGCTACCGGAGGAACTATTGCCAGCCGCGGCTCCAATTCGCTTTCGCTGACAGACTATGGCGTCGGCTCGGGACACAAGCCTGTCGGCATCGAAGTTCTTGTCGATGCCGTTCCGGAAATCAAAAACTTTGCTCAAATATCCGGAGAGCAAGTTTTTAATGTCGGAAGTTCGAAGTTATCCATTCAGAACTGGTTGACCCTTGCCAATCGAATTAATGAATTGCTTGCGAAAGGAACTGTCGACGGCATCGTTGTGACGCACGGCACGGACACTTTGGAAGAGACTGCCTACTTTCTTAATCTTGTTGTAAAGTCAGACAAACCGGTTGTCTTGGTCGGTTCCATGAGGCCGGCAACGGGCCTTTCCGCCGATGGCCCCCTTAACCTCGTCAATGCCGTTGCACTGGCTTCCAGCAAAGAAGCTTTCGGCAAAGGGGTTATGGTAGTGATGAACGACCAGATTTCATCTGCCTTCGGTGTCACAAAACGCAATTCGACGAATGTTGCGACGTTCCGCTGTCCGGACACTGGTTTTTTGGGATTCATGCAAAACAACAAACCCTACTTTATAAACACAATCACGAAACGACACACAACACAAAGTGAATTTAGTATTAAAAATCTTAAGACTTTACCCCGAGTTGACGTCCACTACACAACACTTGGTGAAGACGGGAAAATTGTCGATGCTATGGTAAAACTCGGCGCAAAAGGTATTATCAATGCCGGACTCGGTCATGCCAACGTTCCTAATGACGTTATGAAAAGCCTTGTTAACGCACAAAAAACCGGAACTGTTGTTGTCGTCGGGTCTCGCGTCGGAACCGGACTGATTACACCCCTCAATAAATTCAGCAAAGAAGGATTCGTCAGCGCCATGATGCACAATCCCCAAAAAGCCCGGATTCTTCTCATGCTTGCCCTGACAAAAACAACAAATCAGTCTGAAATTCAGCGTATCTTCAACGAGTACTGATTACAAACTGGTTTTCTTCATAATTACGAACAAAACAAAGAAAAATATTTGATTTTCAAAAGAACTCATTATGAAAACAACATTTATTGCAACAGGTGACAGTTTTATTACCAGACACATCGCCGAAAATGCCTATGAAGGATTTGACGACATCAAGGCGCTTATTGAAAAGCACGATGTGAAATTCGCCAACTTAGAAATGACCTTTCATCGTCAAGAAGGGTATCCTGCGGCAACCTCTGGTGGTACTTGGGCCATGACAGATCCGACAATGCTCGATGACATGCTGCGTTACGGTTTCAACCTCTTCAATACTGCCAACAACCACTCCGGCGATTTCGGACAGGAGGGCGTTTCCGCCACAATACGTCACTTGAACAAAAGACATATGTGCTTTACCGGAACCGGGAACACCTTGCAAGAAGCTGCCGCAGCCTGCTATCTGGAAACAAGACAAGCTCGAGTAGCTTTAATCGGATTAACGGCGACTTTAGATCCTGCTGCTATCGCAGGCGGACAGAGTCCCACAATGCGAGGCCGTCCCGGTCTTAATCCTTTGCGCTTTAAGACAATTCACCATGTCAATAAAACACACTTTGACATGGCCAAAGAATTGTCTGCAATCTCACAAATTAATGCACGTACTGAACAAAAGATTCGAAATGGCTACCTTCCGCCCTTTCCGGAAGGAACTCTTCCCCTCGGCAACATGAACTTTGTTCTGACAGACAAAGACGAATTCAACGAAACCGTTCCGAACCCGAAAGATATGACTCGTACCATCGAGGAAATCGCGGAAGCACGCCGCCAAGCCGATATTGTTCTCGTAAGCGTTCATGCTCACGAAATGAAAGGAGCCGACAGCCAGAAAGTTGCTCAGTTCGTCGAAACCTTTGCAAGAAACTGTATTGACGCCGGTGCAAGTGTTGTCATCGGTCACGGGCCGCATGAGTTGCGTGGAATTGAGATTTACCACGGCGGTCTCATCTTTTACAGTCTCGGGAATTTCATTTTCCAAACTGAAACCGTTGCAGTCCAACCTTATGATGCTTTTTACAGCAAAGGGCTTGCCGCTGACATGAAAATCGGGGCATACATGGATCATCGAAGTAAAAACGGAACAAAGGGCTACATCGTGCAGGAAAACATTTGGCGAGCCGTTATGCCCAGTTGGACTATTGAGAACGGGAAAATTACCGAAGCAACTCTCTACCCGATTGATTTAGCCCAGAAGGGAACCCGCTCCGAACGAGGCATTCCGAAACTATCGCAGTCGAAAGCTACACTAGAACATATTGCGCATCTTTCCGAACCTTACGGAACCAAAATTGAGATTCGAGACGGGATTGGCTACATTTGCCTGAGTTAAACTTCAAAACAGGGCGGTTCTTCCGCCCTGTTTGATTTTTACTGCCCCTCCATTCTCTCAGGGGTTTTTCAATGACGCTGTAAACCCCGTTTCTTCAGCCCAGGCAGCGTTGTCATTTTTCCGTAATTCCCAGTTTATGCAGTTGATTGATGCACTTGGAGATGCCGACGGCATTGCGCACGCCGAGCTTCTGGCACAAATTGGCGCGATGAACCTGAACCGTGCGTTCGGCAATCTTTAAGCGGTCGGCAATGACTTTATTCATCAAGCCTTCGTAAACGAGAGCCGCCACTTCCCGCTCCCTGCGGCTCAGGGAATTCCACCGATCGATGAGTTTGCTGTTTTCAATCTGCTCTTGCGCATCGGAAAAGCTCTTTTCAACGGCGCGGTCGATGGCCTCCAAGAGTTTTTCATCGACAACGGGTTTGCAAAGAAAATCCATCGCCCCCTGTTTAAGAGCCTTGACGGCCGTCTCGATATCGCCGTGGGCCGAGACGAGAATCACCGGCAGTTGCGCGGAGCGCTGCGCGAGCTTGGACTGCAATTCCAGGCCGCTGATACCCGGCATACGCACGTCAAAAACTCCGCACCCCTGAATGGTCGGGTCATCGTGTTCTAAAAAGTCTTCGGCACTCGAGTAGGTTCGAACGAGCCATCCCTCGCCTTCGATTAAGTACTTGTAGGAGTCGCGCACTCCTTTGTCATCATCCACAATACGAACCACTGCCCGTGATTTACGCGCATCCATGTTGTTAACCCTCCGCTATGGGAAATCGAACCGTTACCCCCAGGCCGCTCGGCTTGTTACGTGTAAACGTCAGGGAACCGTCATAAGACTCAATAATGCGCCGTGCAATCGAAAGTCCTAGGCCGAGACCTTCGCTTTTTTCCGATTGCATCGGCACCGAAAGTTTTTCCAATTGCTCATCGGTTTCAAGCATGCCGTTGTCGCTCACGGTAAGAACCACGGCTTTGTCGACCTCATGTACACCGACTTTAACGTGGCCGTGAGGCTTCAAAGCGACGGCTTCGACGGCATTTTTTATAAGATTACGGACCACGAGCGTCACCTCGAGTTCGTCAATCCGAACACAAGGATCTCCGGAAACCTCAACGGAAATCAGTCCCTTGGGCACTGTCTCGAATGTGGCAATGGTCTTTCGCACCAGGGGCTCTAAATGCACGAGCTCCAGTTGACTCTCGTGCTTTTTGGCGTAGTTACGCACGTGGTCGACAATGGCGCTCGCCCTTTCGTTTTCCTGCAAGATGCGACCTAAGGCAAAATCCAGCGAGTCATTCGTGAGCGTCCGGTTCGCAGCCCGGCGTCGAATGCCCATCGCAAAATTCGTAATCGCCGCGAGGGGTTGACGCAATTCATGAGCCACGATACTCGAAATCTGCGACACGCTGGCCGAGTGCTCCAATTCCTCAAAGCGTTTCTCGGCCAAACGCTTCTTTTGCATCGTCTGTGTTAACTGCACGGTCAGACGCCGAACCGTCCGTTCCGTCAGTAGGTTATGAATAATCAAGCCGATTAAAAGGCACCCAGCCACGATGACCCACGTGATGTGTTCCATGAGAAACTCACTGGCCGTCTTTTGACGAAACTTCATGTAAGGCTTAAATTGCAGAGCTTCTTGTGCGTCATGCACCTTACGGTAATCGCGTGCCGTATCCCACGTGACCGTACGGGAAAAGTCAAACTGGCGCAAGGCATTGGCAAAGTGCTCTCCGACCTTGCGGCTTACGCGAATGCTTGAGGCAAAAGCCCAGCCCGGGAAAAATCCCGTCGAGTGCGGCGTTAAGGTTTTCTGATTGCCGTCCTCGCGCCCGGGAATGATGTGAAAATCAGAAAAACCATCCGCCTTGGCTTCCCGATACAGACACGAAGAAATTGCCAATGCATCAATCGAACCGGAGCGCAAACCGTCGATTCCCTTATCGAGCGTCGGAATCCGTTCTTTTTTCCAAAAACCTTCCGGCGGGAGTTTTCTCTGGTGCAGTTCATCGAGAAGCAAAAGTTCGGTATCCGGAATATCGTGTTCGATCAAGCCGACGGTCTTGCCGCGCAAATCCGTCCAGGTATTGATTCCATTTCGTGTAAACACAAGAGCCGTTGTTTCCGAGAAAAAGTCTGTGTCTTTCTTCTGGTACAAAGAAGCTAAAAGTTCATAGCCGTAGTAGCGCTCTAAAACGCTGATGACCTGAGGGCTGGCACACACGAAATCGAGTGACTGCGTACGGACGGCCTCGTAAATGGCATCGACCGGAAGTTGGCACACAACGAGGCGCTTTTCCGGATAAAGGGGATCGATTTTGTGAAATGAGTCGCGAATGACCCATTGCATCTGGGGCATGTTGCTGTCGAGCACGCCGATGACCCAGTTGCCCGAGGTTTCGTCTTGAGCACAAAACGCACCCGTTGCCCCAATGAGAGCAATCAAAAAGGCCGAAAAGAGCCTCAAAAAATCACGGAAAAAAGTGCGCACCGTCCACATCTTTCAGAGATTAATTGCAAGAAGTCCGAAGGTAAACCCCTAACCCCTCGTTTTCTACTTAGTCATAAAACACAATTTCGTGAAAACGAAATAACTTTTAAAGTTTTGCCATTACTAAAACACACCAGGAGAGAAACATGTTCCCCATTCATAACACATTGGATTTAGTGGCGCTTGCCATTGCCGGCACGGCCATTCTGGTTTTGGTTTTTATCGCCTTCAAGGCTTCCTAATCAGTCAGGAAAAAACACCCGGCGCCTTTTGCAGCATCCTCCGCAAAAAGCCGAGTAAAGCACTGAAAACAAAGCAAACTTTTAGATTCCGAGGCTGGCCTTATCCCACCTCGGATTTTTTTATTTCAGGCCTTGTGAATCGGCAAAAGTTTAATTAAGGACGAGGTGTCCAAACGCCCGTCACCCTGAGTTTGCAAATCCCCGTAAAAGGCCTCGACCATCTTTGTAAGCGGCATCTTCGAACCGTTCCTTTCGGCTTCCGCTAGCACAATGCGCAAGTCCTTTCGCATCCAATCGACGGCAAATCCGAAGTTAAATTTTCCCTCCACCATCGTCTCGGAACGGTTATCCATTTGCCACGATCCGGCACATCCCTTGGAAATGGCCTCCACGACTTTTTTCATATCAAGTCCGGCATTAAGTCCGAAGGCCAGCCCCTCGGAAAGCGACTGCAACACACCGGCGATGCACACCTGATTGACCATTTTCGTCAGTTGTCCGCAACCGGTTGGCCCCATGTGCGTGACGGCACTCGCATAGGCATCGATCACAGGTTTTGCCGCATCAAAGTCCGCATCCGACCCGCCGACCATCACGGTTAACGTGCCGTTTTCGGCCCCGGACTGTCCGCCCGAAACCGGAGCATCCAAAAAGCCGATGCCCTTTTGCCGGCATGCCGCCTCCAATTCGCGCGAAAGCGCAGCCGAATCGGTAGTCGAATCAATGAGAACGGCGCCTGTGTGCATCCCGGCCAAAATGCCGTTCTCCCCGTAAAAGACACTACGCACATCATCGTCATTTCCGACACAGACAAACACAAAGTCCCTGTCTTGTGCCGCTTCGCACGGCGTCATCGCGCTACGACCGCCGTGTTCGGCCACCCATTTTTCGGCTTTGGCGTGTGTGCGATTAAAAACAACCACGTCGTGTCCGGCTCTCTTTAAGTGCCCGGCCATGGGGTATCCCATCACGCCGAGTCCGACAAAGGCAACCTTGGCAGCCCCTTTCTTTTCACAAGTTTCCGTCATCTCGTTTCTCCGTCAATATCTTGCGCCGCAGACCCGACAAATTCCCCCCAGTTATATAGGTCGTCGAGAATCTGCTGACGCGCTTCAAATTGGTCTTCCGTCATCTGGCCTGCTTCCAACGCCTGACAATCGGTATCGGCCGCCGCGTCAACCTCATTCATGTACTCGGCTAGGCTTAAGGTCCCCGGAACAAGCCCTTGAAGTCGTGCACCGCAAAAGGCCTTCCAACGAATGCGCTCGTCATCCGTTAAAGCCCCGGGCCAATTGCGTGCCCGTTTGCGCCACAATAGTTCCGTCAGGCGCGGATCTTCAAAGTGAATGCGCCCTTCACCGACGGCCTCGGTTAACGCCTCGGGACTTAAGGATTCGGCCCTTTGCATCACGGCTCGGTCGGCATTGGAGGTAAAGCCTTCATAAAGCGCACAATCGGCATCTGCGCCTTTTTCCGGCTCATGTTCGGAGGAAAGCGAAATCGGACCGGCAAGGTCGGAGGCGTGCTCCGAGAGCCACGCCATGTGACGATTCACGGCATTCATATCGATAGAAAAACGCTCGATAGCCGACTGCTTTAACACATTAAGATTCGCGCACACCACCGGGAACTGATTCGGACGCAGTTTAAAAAGCGACAGCGCCGTTTCTCCCTCTTTCATTTCCGAGCGCTTCCACGCACGGCGACAAATGGTCTCGGGGTCAAGCGTCCAAAGCTCTTCGGGATCCTCGCGACAATCCCAAAGAACGATTTCCTTTTTGTCCGTTTCGCAAATCGGAAACGCGATGCGAATAAAGCCCTTTTCCTGACCGGCTCGCCCGTCAATCCAAACAGCCGGCCGGCAAAGCGTCCCGTCGGAGGCTGCAAAAGCGCTTCGAACCTTAGCCTTGGCGCGGTTTTCGAACGCCCACTGCCAAAAACGCGGATTTTTCTCACGAATAAGGCGCGCCAAAGCAAGCGTCGCGTACACGTCACTCATTGCGTCGTGCGCATGGCTGTGCTCAAGACCGTTGGCCGCACTTAAGTGTTCGAGGCGAAACGAGATGCGCTCGGCGCCTTCAGGGGTTTTCACGGTCGGCCACACGATTCCTGCCGGTCTTAAGGCCCAGACGGCCTGTACCAGAGGAAACAGGTCCCAACGCGAGCATCCGTCATCCCATTCCCGTGCATACGGGTCCATGAGATTGCGCCAAAAAAGAAACCGAGTCACTTCATCGTCAAAGCGAAGCGAGTTGTACCCGATGGAACAGGTTCCGGGAGTTCGGAAAATGTCCCGAATACGTCGGGCAAATTCCGCTTCGCACTGCCCGCCTCGCGCATGCGCGACCTGCGGTGTAATGCCGGTTATCAGGCACGCCTCGGGGCTCGGGAGGTAATCGGGCGCACAATCGCAGTAAAACACATCGGGCTCGGAGATGACATTGAGCGCCGAATCGGTGCGAATACCGGCAAACTGCACGGGGCGGTCTAAGTGACGATTAAGTCCGAAAGTCTCGTAGTCATGCCAGTAATAGGTCATTTGCGTCATCGGCTTTTCCTTTGGAGGTGTTCCCCAAAAATGCGGCTCACGTTAGGCAATTTTCGAGTAACCGCCGGCGCGATCGGACTCTCGAAGATACCGGTCAAACTGCATGGCTACGGCACGCACGAAAATCTTGCCCTTGGCGCTCACGGTGATGGTCTCGGGCGTCAGTTCCACCAAATCGTGCTTGGCATACGCCTGCAATTTCTTCAGTTCGTAGGCAAACGTTTTATCAAAGTCAATCCCGAACTGCTCTTCGATTTGGCTCTTGATAATCTGAAAGCGACACATAATCGTCATGATAACGGTGCGACGCAAGATGTCTTCGGGCGAAAGAACAAATCCCCGACAGGTTGCCAAGTGTCCCTGCCCGATTGCCTGGTAGTACGGCTCGATTTCGCGCGGGTTGCAGGCGTACGTATTGCCGACATAGGAAATGGAACTGGCGCCGAGGGCAATCATGTCGCACTCGGCACGCGTCGAATAGCCTTGGAAATTGCGCTGAATCGTCCCGTCTTTTTGCGCCACGGAAAGCTCATCAGTTTCCTTAGCAAAGTGGTCCATTCCGATATACCGATACCCGTTTGCCGTCAATGTCCGAATCGAATCGAACATCATGTTGACGCGCTCGGAGGCACTCGGGAGTTCCTCGGGAACAATCCGGCGTTGGGGTTTGAAAATGTTCGGTAGGTGCGCATAGTGATAAAGCGCGATGCGATCGGGCGAAAGCTCGATGACCTTGTCGATGGTTTCGGCAAACGACCGACGTGTCTGACGCGGCAGGCCGTAAATCAAATCCATATTCACGGAATGAAAGCCGACCTTGCGGGCGTGCGCGAGCGTATCGCGAATCAACTCGAAGCTTTGCACGCGATTGACCGCCTCAAGGACACTTAAATTAAAGTCCTGCACCCCGAGACTCATGCGGTTAAATCCGAGGCGATGCAAAATGTCGATTTTTTCTGCCGGGCACGTACGCGCATCGATTTCAATGGAGTACTCGCCGTCGGCCTCAAAGGGGTAAATCGCGCGAATCCCTTCCAAAAGTCGCTCGATTTGCTCGGAATCTAAGAAAGTCGGGGTTCCTCCTCCCCAATGAAGTTGCGAAAGCGTCCTTTTCCCCGTCAAGTGTTCGGACGCAATCTTGGCCTCGGCTAAAACCGCATCGATGTACGGGTCGGCCAGGGCGCGATTGCGCGTGACAATCTTGTTACACCCGCAATAAAAACACACGTTGGCACAAAACGGAATATGGGTATAGACCGAAAGAGATCGATCGGCCGGTCTTTCCGCCAATGCATTTTCATAATCGGCGCGGCTCACGTCGGGGCGAAAGCGATCGGCGGTCGGATACGACGTGTAGCGCGGTGCCGGGACATCGAACTTACGCCAAAGGTCGGCGTCGGGTAACTCAACCCCGCTATCTTTCACATCGGTCATGGCAACTCCTTTAACGCCAAAAAAACACCCGTCCCGAACAGACCGAGAGCGCTTTTTTCAGATTTGACGAAAATCAATTGACTTTAATCAAACTTCGATACAAAATGAGAGAATCAATTCCGGTCGAAACGGCATCGGTGCCGCCTTCGTGAAATCGATTCGGGTGCGTGGATTATACGTCTCGCCGCTCGTTTCTCGGCGCCTCCGAAGGTCTGGGACTCGGTGCCCGTCGGCTCGGAAAAACGACATACCTAACGAAAAAGAAGCTCAAAGGGGAGACTGCTCACATGTTCAATCCAACGAACACGCCGTCGGCCGGCATGCGCATTATTTGCTCGACCTGCAGCCTGCATGAGTTTTGCCTGGCAGACGATTTAGATTTCAAAGAAATCGAGCGTATGGAGGAAATGGTGACCACGCGGCGGCGTATCCGTCGCGGAGAAGTCCTTTACAGGGCCGGCGACCCCTTCGAAGCCTTCTACGCCATCCGGTTGGGCTTTTTAAAAAGTTCCGTGCTTTCGAGCGACGGACGTGAACAAGTCACGATGTTTTATATGTCGGGCGACATCATCGGGTTTGACGGCCTCGCGAACAACGTGTACGCCAGCGATGTCGTTGCCCTGGAAGATACGGAAGTGTGTGTGCTTTCTTATAAGCGCCTGCACGAAGTTTCCAGTGCGGTCCCCAAGCTTGCCGAGCACTTCGAGCGTCTACTGTCGCGGGAAATCATTCGCCAAAACGGTGTCTTGCTCCTTTTGGGATCCATGCACGCCGAACAGCGTATTGCCGCCTTCCTCCTGAATCTTTCGCAACGCTTCGAGCAGCGCGGCTATTCGCGAAGTGAGTTCGTGCTACGGATGACGCGAGCGGAAATCGGCTCTTACTTGGGGTTGAAACTCGAAACCGTCAGCCGTGTGCTCTCGCGCTTTACGACCGACAACGTGATTATCGTCAACCAAAAACACGTACAGATTCTGGATTTTGAGGCACTCCGCTCGATTGTGAGCGGACAGGCCTTCTTGCGTCCGGAAAAACCCACGCAACCGGCCGAATCCCCGGGAGGAATTCGCGGACTCGTAAGCATCAGGACCGCCTAAGCCTCGTTTTGTTTGTTTATGTCTGAAAATTTAAGTTTTACCAAACCCGATATCAGCTATCGGGCTATTGCGCGTCTCGCGGCCCCGATTCTCGTGGCTAACATCTCGATTATCGGATCGGGAACCATTGACACGATCATGGCAGGAAGGCTCGGTGCCGAGCACTTGGCGGCCGTGGCCATCGGAAATGCTACGGTCATCATGGTCATTCTCACGCTCGTGGGCGTCATACAGTCCTTAAGTCCGCTTGCCGGTCACCATTTCGGTGCGCGACGATTTGAGCGCATCGGCTTTGAACTGACGCAAAGCCTGTGGCTCTCGCTCGTGCTCGGTCTTGTCGGTCTGGCGATCTTATCGGCAACCGATTTTTGGATCAGCCTCTGTAATGCCCAGGGAAACGTCGCCCGGATGCTACGCATTTACCTCCTTGCGAGCGCAGCCAGCGTTCCGGCCTTCATGTTGGCGCGCCCCTTTGTGGCGCTTAACGCGGCCGTGAACCTGCCGCGCGTGACGATGTGGGTGTCAATCGGTCTCCTTGTCTTAAAGGGACCCCTTAACTACGTTTTCATGTACGGGCTTTTCGGCCTACCGGCTTTAGGGGGTGCAGGTGCCGGTGTTTCCTCGGCTCTCGGGGCCACGGTAAGCCTCATTGCCCTTTATTCGTACTGGCGCTTTTCGCATGTGTACGATGCGATGCGACCGGCACGCATTTATCTTCCGAACTGGCAAGCGATTAAGACACATCTGAAAATCGGAGTTCCGATTTCGCTTTCGATGTTTTTTGAAATCAGTTCCTTTGCCCTGATGGCCATCCTCATCGGACGCATCGGAACGATTGATGTGGCCGCACACCAGATTGTCGGCAACACCACGTCCTTTATCTATCAGGCGCCGCTTTCATTGGGTATTGCCGTCAGTGTCCTTGTGGCTCAGTGCCTCGGCGCCGGCTCGCCCACGCTCGCGCGTCAAGCGATGATACGTGTCCTGCGCTTTGCCCTGGGGATTGCAGCCGTGACCTGTTCGTGTCTTTTCCTTTTCAGACACACAGCGGTCTCGCTTTTTACAACAGACCCGGCCGTGGCGCTTTTGGCCGAATCGCTTTTAGGCATTGCCGTGATTTTTCACGTCGCCGATGCCCTGCAGACCATTAGTTGCTTTGCCCTTCGCGGCTATCGCGTCACATTCCTTCCGATGTGTATTTACGGGGTCCTCTTGTGGTCGGTAGGCCTCGGAGGCGGTTGCTGGCTCGGTTTTCACGCCGAATCGTTCGGAGGGCCCTTCGGAGCCCACGGCTTCTGGGCGGCAACGGCAGCCGGCATTATTCTCGTGAGTATTGCCATCAGCACCTACGCCTTTTACATCGCCAAAGATCGGCTTAAAGACGAGCGCGTCGCCCGCACGTGCCTCTAGTACAATTGCGCCGCATTGCTCCCCTCGGGTTTTAAAATGCCCGAGGGAACCTACTTTCAGGAAAGGGATAAAAAGACCACTATGTGCGGCGTTGTCGGAATCCTCGCAGACCGTTCGGTCAATCAGCAAATCTATGATGCACTCCTTTTGTTGCAGCACCGCGGACAAGATGCTGCCGGCATCGGCACGATGCAAGGCGACCGCTTTGCGCTTTTTAAAGCCAAGGGCCTTGTGAGCGACATCTTTCGCACACGGGATATGCGAAACCTTGTCGGCAACGCCGGTATCGGACACGTGCGCTACCCGACGCAAGGGTGCGCAAGCGACAACCTGGAAAGTCAGCCCTTTTATGTCAACGCCCCGTTCGGAATTCTCTTTGCCCACAACGGGAACCTCACGAATGCCCGTGAAATCAAAGAACGCCTTGCCAAAATCGACCACCGCCATACGCTGACGATGAGCGATTCGGAGGTGCTTTTAAACGTCTTTGCCGATGCCCTGGCGCACGAGACAAACGGCAAAGATTTTTGCCCCGAGGCGCTTTTTCACGCCGTAGGAACGGTGCACAAAATCGTGCAGGGGTCGTACGCTTGTGTGGCGCTTATTGCCGGCCACGGACTCGTGGCATTTCGCGATCCGCACGCCATTCGTCCGCTTTGTTTCGGGACACGCACCAATCCGAACGGGCGATGCGACACGATGTTTAGTTCCGAATCGGTGACGATGGGGCGTCTCGGATTTACCCTCGTGCGCGACGTTGCCCCCGGGGAAGCGGTGTTCGTCGATACGAACGGGACTTTGTATAGCCACGTTTGCGCCGACGACGCTACTCTTAATCCCTGCGCCTTCGAGTACATTTACTTTGCGCGTCCGGAAAGCGTCATCGACAAAATTAACGTCTATGCCGCGCGCTTAAAGCTCGGTCAGTATTTGGCTCGGGCCGTTGCCAAGCGCATCGATGTTCACACCATCGACTGCGTCATCCCGATTCCCGATACCGGAAGACCGGCTGCCCAGGAATTAGCCGGCCTATTAGGCTTAAATTACCGCGAAGGCTTTATTAAGAATCGCTATGTCGGACGCACGTTTATCATGCCCGACCAAGCCACACGCAAAAAGAGCGTACGGCAAAAGCTCAACGCCATGCCCGTGGAATTTGCCGGCAAGTCCGTTCTTTTAGTCGACGATTCGATTGTGCGCGGCACCACAATGGGGCAGATTGTCGACTTAGCGCGCCAGTCGGGCGCAACGAAAGTCTATGTGGCCTCCACAGCACCGCGCGTGATGTTTCCGAACGTGTACGGAATCGATATTCCTTCGTGTGACGAACTGATTTGCGGACACGGGGAAGACGAAAGGGAAGTCGCGCGCCGAATCGGCGCCGATGATGTGATTTACCTTCCCTTGCCGGACTTAACGCGGGCCTTGCAGGACTTAAATCCGGAAATTCAGAAATTTGACTGCTCGTGCTTTGACGGCGATTACGTTGCAGGAAACGTTGCCGCCTAACCGGGTCCTTCAAAAGAAAACGCCCGAGGCAGCCGAACATCGGTCAATCTCGGGCGTTCGTTTCAAAAAGCGCGTTAACTAGGCAAGCGTTTTACCCGTTAAGCGTTCATAAGCTTCACGGTACTTGGCTGCGGTCTTTTCCAACACGTCTTCGGGCGGAACCGGGGCCGGCGGCGTCTTGTTCCAGGGCTGCGCTTCGAGCCAGTCACGCACGAACTGCTTATCAAAACTCGGGGGCGAGATGCCCAAGCGATACTGGTCGGCAGGCCAGAAACGCGAGCTATCGGGAGTGAGGACCTCGTCCATCAAGCACACACGACCGGCCTCATCCAAACCGAACTCAAACTTCGTATCGGCGATGATGATGCCGCGTGTCTTGGCGTACTCGGCCGCACGCGTATAAAGGT
>OJOO01000158.1_pt1 | contig 33158 bp, 32 predicted proteins | sample 1598171 | NCBI WGS metagenome assembly OJOO01 (sample SAMN01915208, study PRJEB22387) | human gut metagenome | isolation source: stool | host: Homo sapiens | place: USA
AACAAACACACGGGAAGGACAAGCGGCAGATACACCAAGGAGTCCGCATAAGCCGGGAGCCAAAGCGCCACCAGTCGAGATGCCGGATAGGCAAAGACAAAAGAAATGAGCAGAACCCACGTCAGCGTGATGCGACTCGGAAAATAAAGCGTCCGAAAGCGTTCATGCTCTTCTCTTCGTAAAGCCGGCAAAAGCGCCAAGGATGCCGCATTAACAAAAACAAAAAGAATCGAGACCGAGGAAAGCAAAAGAGAAATCTTCCCGAATACGGCAATGCCCCACGCACGCTCGATCCCGAGGCGAATAATGCCGAGAATCAGAAACGAGGCAACATTGGCAAGCATGAGTTTAATGCCGACACGAATACACTCAGCGGACTCTCGGAAAACAGCACGAGCCGTTTCGGGACGCGCTAAAACCAAATCTCGGCAGAACCAAAGAGCACCGATGAGTGTTGCGCCCTGCGCCGTTAGGTACGCCACAATGAAAAAACGACAGTCTCGTGCACCGATAAAGAGCACTGAAAGAACGCAAACGAGATAAACCAGACGCTCGAGCAAAACGAGGAAGGCATAAACCTTAATGCGGTTGGCTGCTTGCAAGATAAAGCGTAAAAACGTGTTCGCAAGAACTAAAACAGCGCCGACCGCCGTAGACAGAAAAACAAAAAGCCGCGCTCCCTGACCGCAGTACAGCCAAGATGCCAAGGAAAATAGACCCCAAAGCGCTATCTCAAAAAAAAGAAAAGCATGAATTTGTCCCGAAAACCTCGGACGAGAAAGGGATTCCCAAGTCTTTCCCGCGTACCTGAGGATAATGCCGTCGGCCCAGCCGAAGTGGAAGAATCCAACGTACCCGATGAAAAACAAAAAGAGTTGAAAGTAGCCGTACTCTTCGACTCCGATGACCTTGGGAACAAGCAAAATGACGGCAACGCCGACAAGAAACGACGTTAAGTTCGACGCCATGGAATAGGAGACATTCCGGGCCAAAGTACTCGCATTGTTCTTCGGAGGCAAAGACATAAGCTAAGAAAACAGACTATATGAAAGCAACATTTTAAAAATCTCGGAGCAATTAAAGTAATGCCCTTTAATTAAAGCATACACGCAAGCAAAGAAAGGATTAATCATAAAAACGATAACTGAGGCAATCCGGATTCCTTCCTTTAAAGTTACATCGGAATACTTCCGATAGCACCAGTAAAAGTACATAAACCAAATGAGAATCATGCTCTGGGAAAAACGCTGCGAGAAGACCATCACGTAAAAACTAAAGCCGACAAAAAGAAGCGGCGTCAGCGAAAGCACAAGAAGGTACCGGTAAGTCCCGTCCTCCGCTAACACGTTCGGGAACGCTTTTAACACCCGCCGATGGACGCTTACGACAAGCGCCAGACAGACCAGATACGGCAACTGGTTATAAACGGCTCCGATAGAGGTTGCCTCCTTGCCCATTTCCTGATAGGCCTGCAATTTTCCGAGCCAAAAACCCGAACCGAAATCAACCCAAGTCAAAAGACCGCTTGCCAGTGTAATCGCTGTAAGGATGACAAGCGCCCGAGAAAAAGGCCAACGATGCAATGCCCAATCGCACACCAATGCCGCCGGCAAAAGCAAAATAAGCGACTTATGGCTCATCACCGCCAAGAAAGCCAAAAGAGCAAACGCAACGAGCTCTTTCCGATAAAAGGAAAGAATCGCCAAAAGCATCAACGGCCAAGCCAAATAAAACCGGATTTGATTTGCCATAAATAGATAAATGTCAATGGCATAGATAACGGCAAGGAAAGGACACCCTACCGTTCGCTTGAGAAGCAATAGATATATCCCCCCCATCAATACGATATGTAGTTGATATATATAGGAAAATCCGATTCTTCCGCGAAGCTGTTCGGCAAGAAATCGAAAGAGAAAATCCTGACTTAATTCCGGGTGCTCTATCATCAGCGCATATGCCGACCAATCGGTCATATAGCGAATACCCCAAAAAAGAAGGACGAAGAGAAAATACGCCAGGACGTATTGATTCACGGAAGAGGAAAGCCTAAAATTTTCTTTGAAAAACATCGCGCAACCTTACTAAAGTCTTAGGCGCCTTAGGGCATTAAACCGCCTTGCTTTTTAAATGGCACAACGCACATCCATCCGGTTTTTTATAGGAAAATGTGCAAAAGCTGTCAAACGAACTTTAATATGCCCCCCCTCCGAATGGTCTGGATTGGAAAAAGCAAAAGAACGAGAAACAAGATTCTCCGCTGCCATGCAAAAAGTCTTTCTGTTGTTATACTGCTAATCATACTTAATCTCGATACACAATCTGAACAAGCCTTTTTTTTACTGCAAAGTCAAACTTCCAAATCAACGTTAGTACCTGACTTAAAAAATTCCTGTATTTCGCATATTCCCTCAAATAAAGACATCGCGATTCAAATTCGCAACGCATATGAAAGAGTCTTTGCCTCGCGCTTTCGAGCGTCGCTTCCTTTACCTGATGATTGTGTTCAATCCAAAAGTCCCTTAAGACGGCGTTTTTCAAACCCCGAGAACGGACCTTCTCGGCCAAAATATCTTCTTCGTAATACAAAAACGTTCGTCCATCAAAGCCGCCGATTGCCCTCATCAACTCTAGGCGCCCGAAAAAAAAGCACCCTTGTACGGCAAAAACCGAATTAATAGCTTCAAATAGGTCCTTACTGTCAGTGTAGCCGATTAAATCCACTTCCCTTCCAACCAATCGGCGCGAAAGTCTCCGCAACAGCGTCCCGAGCATCGTCACCCCGACAAGCCAACGTAATATTCCGCTTTTACCCCACGCACACGGATTAGGATTAAGTTTCTTTCCGTTATAAATGACCCGAGTTGTCACCAATCCGATAGTTTTATCCTGCTTTAAAACATTCACCAAAGCGTAAAGTGCGTCTTTCCCGACAACGACATCCGGGTTCATAATCCCGATGTACTCAATCCCGCCGACTCTTTCGGCTAAAGAGAGGCCCAAATTGTTTCCCTTGGCATATCCGCCGTTTTTCGAACTCCGGCAAAGAGCGACATCCGATTCGCCTTCAAAGGCAGCATTTAACTTCTCCCAGGAATCATCTGTCGAAGCATTATCGACAACGATGAGGCGAATTCCGGTTTTTAACTCCGTTACATGCCTGACGGCTCCTATTGTCAACTCCGGTGTGTTGTAATTTAAAACAACAAGAGCCGCATTATTTAACGTGGACTTCATGCGGCCGCCTCGTAAGCATTGTTCGCCGCAAAAATCACTCCTAAATCAAGGCTCTTGCCTCCTGAGATTATCTGCCTCATGTGTCTCTTTGCTTCTTTGCGTGCATCGGTCATGGCTTCCAAATACCCTTTTTCCCGTACAAGCGTTCCGTAGTCGGAAATAATTCCCTGCCAAACATCGCAAACAAAAACTTTCTCCTGAGATATTTTCTCCATAGCAACAAAGCTCGACCCCGGAGAAAATACACTGACGGCATCAAATCCGAGAGTGATGTAGTCCGTTTCATATTGCTTGGCTAAACCGGTGGACGCAATAAGGTAAAAGGACTCACCGAGTGTCTTCTGAACTGACAAATGCCAATAGGCAAATGCTTTTACCGGATTAGGAATTTCATCGGGTTTGTAAACCGTCAAAACCATTCGCCCGTGGATACAAATGTACTTGCTCTTTTGAAAGTACGGCAGACATGAATGAATCAAACGTCTGTAGCTTTCTTCCGTCCTGCACTGAGAGATCAATGTCGTATTGCTTGGCCGGGACCACTGACCCAACCAATCTTCGTTGCACCAGCTAAGTGAAAACGGAAAATCAATCGTGTCATCGTTGACAAACCGATTGAGCGGGAGATTGAGCAACCGCTCTCCGTCAAACCAATAATAGTAAAACCAGAACCCGTAGAGTCCGTAATCGCGGGCAAGCTCAATCTGTCGGAAAATATGGCTTTGCAGTCTTAAAACATAAAAACCGAACTCACCGGGAGGTCGCGGCTGGTAATGCCCGAGGTACTGGGGCTTTGCCTTGGTGGTATTGGTCCACTCGGTCGAGCCTTTTCCCCACCAGGCCTCGTTGTGTGGATTTGGATAATACTGAGGAAGATAAAAAGCGATGAGCTTCGGGGCGTCCTTTTGCAGAGAAATTCTCGGTTCTTTCGGGTAATCAATCGAAAATGTGTTGTCAAGGTGCGGACTTGCCAAGCACTCCTTGGCATAGCGGCGAAAAACATCCGCTTTTTCGGTTCCTTTCTTGTAGCCGCGAACACGGGACCTAGCAAAAAAGAAAACGGCTTCCTTGGTCGTTTGCAAAACAAACGGCATTTCCCAATAAAGCTTTTTGAAATATGCGAATAGATTCATCGTTTTATAGATTCGAAACCGAAAACACCCGAATCGAATCCTTTCCTTTTACCCGCAGTCTCCGAGGGTCGGACAGGCCTTCTGCAGAACGTCTCAGTGCCTCGTCTAATACGGCCTTCCCAATCTCGGGAACCGGCACAACCTCCCGAGAAAAACGCAGTCGCCTTGCAGTCGTCAAAATCTCGTAATCTCCCAAGGGCGCAAAGGCTTTTTCCTCAGACAACTGAAACACTCAATAAAAATGCCTGCGAAAAATGCCAATTGCGGCTTACCGTAATCGCTTGCGCATGAACAACCGCCGAATCCAGCGTAATCACGCTCGCAGATCCGGCAATCCACCGACAGGCCTCGGCAAACGAGGATGGAGACTCGGGTTTAACATAGGGCGTTTCCCGAACGGTTTGTTGGTCCAAGACAACAAAAACGTTTTCATTTTGTTTTGATTGATAAAACTGAGTACCCCAATCAATTTGCTCCTGCGAGAGCGCGCGGTCTTCCCGCGTTCCAACAGCGTTAACATACACAAGACAACGATTATTATCCAATACACCGACCGAATGCACAAATCCTGCGGAGAAATGTGAACCAATCCCTTCTTTTGACCGAATAGAATTGTTAAATGGAACTTCGACCCTAGGAGTTTGATTTTCAGATTAGCTTGAATCACCTCGACCTGCCGCTCATTTTTTCTAGGTACCACATGTCGCCAGCATCTAAAAGCTCAACTCAAGGAACTGTAGCCATGCGAATGCCGGCGTTGTGTGTTGTCGAGACGCCGCGATTGGTTTGTGAGAAATACCGAATCAGAACGGCGTGCGGCTGGGTTAGGTATCTTAGAAGTACGGCACCCGTGTCGTCCGTTGATTCGTCGTTAATCACGAGAATCTTATCGGTTAGGTCGAGCTGTGTTTGATTTAAGACCGATTCGATAGCCGAAATAATGGTTTTCGAGCAGTCAAAAGCCAGAACAAGAACACTATACATCTCGCAATCGACTGACAAGCAAAGAAAAAAACTCCGGAACTCACTCGGGGTAGAGCCGCCCCCATGGACCGGAGAGCAATCGAGCTTTGTGATTGGTACCCACTGCGGTGACACAAAGACGGCAACAAGTACGTTAAATTTAGCCATGCACTGTGCCGTGACGACTGATTCGACGTATCTTGCTGCCGATAAGTCTGCATTGCAGAAATTCTTCGGAAAAGCTTGTCTTTCCTTACATAGAGCCTCCGAACTTCATCAAAAACCCGGGATGAAATCCGACTTGTCTATGCGTATCGGGAAGCTCGGGCTAAACGTCTTTCCAAAGGCGACCTTTTAGCCCTTGACGACACGAAAATTGGCAACGAATCCGATGGAATTAGCTTGGCAAGAGTCGGAAAACGAAAAGACGGAACTTACGGTAATCATATTACGTTCTCAATGCTCTTTAACGCGGCCAACGGACGGGCCATCGGTTATAGTCCCTTTGCCGGAAACGAACCGAACACTAAGGCGCTCGATGCTTTAATGGTCTTGTTGAAAGACTTTGAAATCGGAAATAAAGAGCCCGTTGTTATTGTAGATTGTGGTTATTACAATTATGACCGTCTCGTCAAACTGCTCACTGAAGGCCCCGTTTTATTGTCGGAACCAAGACGGCGTTGAACCTTGTTAAGGAAGCCAACAACCGTGAGAATTCTCGTTTTTCGAAGTTAAGTCCCATCTGAGAAATCACGGCTGCTACTAGGTTCACTGCCCGTACACCCTGAAAGCCGCCGACAATTATGTACAGAAATCCTGTTTCAGAAACGCGGGAAACCGATGCGCTTTATAACCGACTCGATCGGTTTGAAGCACAATGGTTAAAGGGACAAGCGAGGCCAAGCGACAGTCTTCTTGTTTTCTACACGAGTCCGGAACCGGGCAAGCCTCTCGTACGAGACGAGGAACACATTACAGCACACTGTTTCATGCTCGGATACTTTGCCTTCGTGAGCAACTACGCAAAAGACCCGACAAAAACGCTTGACAACTACAGCGAGCGTAACGACGTAGAAATCCACTGCAAAAAACAGATGGAACTATTTGCGTCAACTCGTGTGCAATCGGACGCTACGCTACGAGGTTTACTGTTTACGACGTTTATCGATGCCTCGGTCGTCACGGATCTGATGTGGCGGATGAGAAAGAAGACGACGGAAGGCACGGATTTAAGGACATGCTACACAGCTCCAGAGTTATTATAAAAGCGGTTCCAAAAAGTCCGTCTGGTCAAGACATCCAAAGGTGACTTGATTCTGAACAATGTGACAGAAAAAGATAAGGACCTGCCGGCAAAACTGGGCTTCTCCGGGCTGTTCGACTCGGCGGAATCTGTTCCTCAATTGCTCTCCGTCAGGAAGATTGAGTCCGTCAAGGTTTAAAATTTACGACTACCCCCAGAGCGGGACCTTGTGAAAGAGTGCGGCCAGCCTCCTGCGAAGGCTTAATTCATTGAATACATATTCCTGACAGAGAAAACGCAGTTCCAACAGTACAGATGAAAAAGATTCTAATTATTATGGCGTCCTATTGGCCAGGATTTAAAGAGTGTGGGGTCCTGCAATCCGTTCGAAATCTTGTCGATGTGTTCGGAGATAAAGCGGCTTTTAATGTTCTGACACATAACCACGACTTGTTTTCTGAGGAAATCTATACAAATGTGAAAAGTGACACATGGAACGAAATCGGCAAAGCCAAAGTTTTTTACAGTTCCCATAACTGCTTTTCAGTTAATTTTTTAAGAAAAATGACATCCGGCTATGATGCAATTTTTTTGTGTGGACCCTATTGGCTACACAGCCAGAAGATTGTTCTTCTAAAGAAACTTTGCCTAATACAACCGACGGTTTATTTAGCATCAATGGGCACTTTCTCTCCTGGGTCGTTAAAACTTAACCGTCTAAAGAAATATCTCTTTTGGAAGGTATTCAATTTTTTAAAACTCGGGAAAGGAATTACATGGTCTTTCACATCCGAAAAGGAATTATCTGAAGCGAAAGATGTTTTATCTGAAGATAACTGTTCAACTTATATTTTAGCAAATGATCTACCTAGAAAATATGAAGACTACCAATATTTGCGAGGAAGCTCTACAAAGAAATCCGGGGAATTAAAAATTGTCTTTCTATCAAGAATATCTCCGGGGAAAAACCTCACATATGCATTAGATCTCATAAAAAAACTCGATGGAAAAATTACATTTGATATTTATGGAAATATCTCTGATTCCAATTATTGGGAAGAATGCAAAAGAAAAATTCGAAATCTGCCCAAAAATGTCACTTGCATTTACAAGGGGTCGATTCTTCCCGATATGGCTATACAAGTTTTTTCCTCTTACGATGCCTTTCTTTTCCCTACCCTTGGAGAAAACTTTGGCCACGTTATTTATGAAGCATTACTCTCAGGATGTATTCCATTGATCAGTAATAATACTCCGTGGGACAATCTTGAAGAGGCTGGCTGCGGCTACGTAACATGTCTTGAGGACAACAATGGGTATGCAAACAAAATCAATAAACTACTTTTATTAGACGATGTCGGCATTTCCAGAATCCGCAAGAATGCTTATTTGTATGCAAAAGATTTCTATCAAGACATTTCTGCCAATTCAGGTTACGTTAAGTTACTTTAGCTCTTGGGTAGCCTTCTGACGGTTTTATAAACAAGAGCACGGACCGGTTTGGGCAGGAGCCTCACGGGAATCCGAACAGCAAGGGCTTTTCGGTAGTCAGAAAAACTTAAAAAACCACTTTCCCGAGCCCTGCGCAAAAAGAAAAGTTCGTGACGGCAGTACGACAATCCCTGACGGCGCCCGATCATATCGTTTCCGATACGAGCATACACAAGAGTAATCGGAAGATTGGCTCCGAGAAACCCCTTTTGGTCCATTCAAACCCAAAGGTCGTAATCTTCAAAATACGGAACGCTCTGATAGTTGCCGGCCGCAAGAACCGCACTTTTACGAAACATCACGGCCATGTGATTAAATGGCGAGCGCCGCTTTAAGTACCGATGAATCGCGTCACTGGTTAAGGGAACACGTCACGTGGAGACAGGCTGACGAGGATCGGATTCAAATTCTTCACTGTACCCTGAGCTAATTGCAATCTCGGGGTGACTATCCATGAAGCAACTTGCCTTTCAAAGCGGTCTTGCGCGCAGATATTGTCGCTATCCACCCTCGCGACAAGTTTGGTCCAATCGAACTGCAAGACATAGGAAAGAGCATACGCAAGCTCCTTATTTTACGCGTAGCCGACGACAAGAAGCTTAAGGACGCCCCCCTCCTTGCCACTTAGCGATAACATGCTCTAAGGTCTCGGGAAGTGTTCCGTCTTTCACGAGAACCACCGTCTCGGGAAGGTGCGTACTTTGCGCGATGCTTTCTAAGGCCGCATCCAGCGCCTCTGGATCGTCTTTAGCATACACAGACTCAAGAACCGTAAAGTAACTCCACGTCACTTTATTGCGGTCAAAGTGCTTCTCAATAAACGCACGACCGGCTTTTCCCATCTCGGAGCGTTTCTGATTGGAAAGTGCAAAAAAGGTTTTAATCACGCGAACGGTATCGGCACTATCACCCACGTCCATACCCAGGCCCGTTTTTCCTTCGATAAAGGTGTCCGCCACGCCCGGAACGCGGCTTCCTAAAATCGGACGCGCACTAGCAGCGGCCTCAAGGCACACCGTACTCATGCCTTCATGGTACGTGGTAGTAGTAATAGTAGCGTGACAGAGGGCATAGTAAGGACGGACATCTTTGGCAGGTCTGTGGTAAACGACATTGGGACACTCTTTTAATTGCGATAAAAGTGCCCTCTCCCGCTCTTCGGGCGCTCCGACAACGTGCCAAACAAGGTTCGGTATTTCCTTTTTAAGGACCTGCGCAGCCCGGATTAACTCCGGGAACCCCTTCTCGCGCATCACGCGTCCGATAGTCAAAAGCGACGGCGGGTTATCGCTCGGGTAAGGCGTCGGCGTAAAGTACGTGAGATTCACGCCCATTCCCGGTAGGTACTTCATCACGCAAGGGTCAATACCGACACCCTTTAACTCCGAGTAAATCTCGTCATTCAAGACAAAAATCAATCGAGCTTTCTTTAAGCCTGTAGCGTAAAAGCGACGCACGAAAGACGCAGCCTTTCCGCTCCAAGCGCTTCCCAAGCCCTCCACCGTAGCAATGCAGGGGATGTGCAAAAGGTAAGCCGCCCAGGCGCCGTAAATATTGGGTTTGATTGTGAAGGTGATGACAGCATCGGGACGCTCCTCACGCAAAAGGCGAAGGTAACAGACAAATAAAAGCGCGTCCTTAACCGGGTTCATTCCGCGCCTGTCGACGGGAACATCCCGAATGCGAATCCCAAGGTCGGTAAAGTCCTTTTCCGTGGATGTGTCCTTCGGACAGGCAAGAACGATATCGTATGTGCGACTTAAGGCCGCGAGCATCTCGCGCCGAAAGACGAGCATCATGCGCTCGTTGTTGGTCAGAATGAGAATCTTGCGTTGCATGAGGCTTCCCTAACTCGATTCAAAAGAAAGGAAAAACACTGAAAACGTCACCCATCCGTGAAAAGAAGGATCTAACATGGGAGAGGCCATCCCTCATCACGCTTTCTTCCCGCTTTTCTTCACATACACGCCGGTTCGCATCAGCACAAAAAGCACAGTCTTAAAGACAATCTTAATGTCCAAGAGCGGCGAAAACTTCTCCAGATATTCGTAATCAAAAAGAAGCTTTGCTGCATCGTTCACGGCATTGCGCCCCGAGACTTGAGCGAGTCCCGACATGCCCGGATAAAGCTGATAAATCCCGATTGTGGCACGATGCGCGATAAGCTCCTTTTCCGTAAGCTGTATCGGTCTCGGACCGATAAAACACATATCGCCTTTGAGGATATTAAAAATCTGCGGTAGCTCATCGATGGACGACTCCCGCAAAAAAGATCCTAAGGGCGTCACAAAGGCTTTGGCATCAAAATCGCGCTGATGGCAGTCGTGCGGAGCCTTGACAGACATCGTCCGGAACTTGTAGCACGTAAAGGGCTTTAAATTTCGTCCCATGCGTTGCTGCGTAAAGATTACCGGGCCCGTCGGGTCAAAGATACGAATTGCAAGAGCCGCTCCGATTAATATCGGACTCACAAGAACCAAAAAAATCAGAGCAAAGAAAAACGCGAGGACGCGCTTGACAATCATGTAAAAAGGGTTCGGCATCGGGACACCGACTCCCATCAAAGGCATTCCGAACGAGTAAACTTGCTTGGCGCCCACTTGAATGATGTCTTGAATCTCCGGTTGGAAAAAACCTTCGATTGAATGCTCCAGGCAATACATCATCAGGCGATTACGAATCTCTTCGGACGCTCCGACAACAAAAAGCGCTTGGGCATCGAGCGTCTCTCTTATGACCTGCGCGACAGTGTCGGGTGTTACGGCAAGTTCTTTAACCACATGAAACTTACGCGTGAAGCGATAAGCCTCCGAGAGCCGCACGAGGTCGTCTTTATTCCTGTAAAGAACGTAGGTTCTCAGCGGTGCATGGAAGTGAAACCACAAGGCATCGGCGGCATACGACCAAAGGACGTTGACGAGCGTTTGCGCTAAAAGGAGCAAAAGAAACGGAACCGGGCTTAAAAGGACCGCCCAAACCGCCGACACAAGCGCATAAACGAGGAAAACGGCCACGAAGGACGCCACCTGTTGCGAGAAAATCAAGCGTCTCGGTTTTAGGTACGAGACTCGGAATGCGCTGTAGGTTCGATCCAAAAAGGCGGTCAGAACAAGATACAAAGCCGTTACGTACCAGTTGTACTTGTCGTAAATGACAATCCCGTTATTCTCGAGGAAGGCAAACCAAGCAAAAACGAAAAGAACTCCGGTTGCAATAAAGTAACCGATAATCAGAACGGACATCAAAGCCCGTGTCTTTGCATCACTTTGCATCGCTAATCCACAAATCCGTCGTGTTGCAATTTATTAATCAAGAAAATCAAACCGACCCTTGAAAAACATGGAGATTTCGAGCGCGAAAGTGCGCACAAAGATGTGCGGAAACTTATCCCCCGAGTCGTTTCCTTTCGTTGTGGACCGAATTATACATCCAAGGCTATGGGGCTAAGGAGGTTTGATACCCGTCGGTTTTCCCGAAGAGTTCTCCTGTCGACTCTTGCCCTTATAGATTAGCCTGCACCGACCCTATTCATGCCACAACTCAAAATGCCTTTGCGGCAATTTGTCATCGGCTAAGAGCCATGGGGAAGCTCCCCGGAGGTAACAGCGCAATCCTTGCGACAAAAGGCAATCCCGTAGACAAGTTTTCGTGGGCAACCCAATTTGTCAAAATATGCGCCATAGCCCTTCCCGTGAATCTGAGAAATCGCGGCTTCGGCGGCTTCATACAGATCATCCGGATCTTTACAGTACTTAATCTCGATAACGACACCGATACGCCCGGTCGTCGTCTCTGAAAGAAAAGCGATATCGGCATATCCGTTTCCGGCTTCCGGTTGCGATTTGTAGTTGCTCACAAGAGAACCGGCACAGGAAAAAATCCCGTTTAAAAATCCGTGATAAAAGTTCTCCGAGGGAGCCTTCGTTGCTGTATCTCTGACCGAAACAAATCCGCGTAAAAGCGTCTTGAGAAGCACCGAGACCTCGTTTGTGCGACCTGCGAGAATAGCATGAACGATTGTCTGTGCACTCTGAGCATACGACGGGTTACCGGTTGAAAAATACACTTGAATGTTTGTCTTGAACGTTTCAAGAATCTCCCGATTGGGGATTTTCACCTCGTACGTCGTATTCGAGGAACCCTTCGGAGAAGAATTGACAAGCGTCAGGTAACCTGTGGCAAGGAGCAGTGTCCAAAAGTCCTGCGAGCGATGCTCTTTCATGTTGCCGTAATTGAGTTGATCATTGACATCAATTTCAATTGAGCTACCGTCAACCAACGTCTGCATTTTCTCGGCATCTTGTTCACCCAGAAAGCCTAAGAAATCTTGTATAGCCTCGTTGCTACTCGTGTTGGCCCAGTAGTTTCTCGGCTCAAACGTTCGGGGCTTCCCGCTCTTGATGGCTTGGTCTGCAAAATTAATCACATCCCACGGACAATAAATGTCTTTTCCGGCAAATTTGTATCCGTCATACCAGAGCTTGACATCTTCCGAACGCGAAGTGAGTCCAAAGTAATCGAGCAACTGAGAAACTTCCATCGGCGTAAACCCGATAGAATCAGACAAACTTAGGTCTTCCGACCAAACGGTATTAATCGCCGGGTTATTGAGCCCCGTAAAGATGCTCTCTTTGCTCACGCGCAAGCACCCCGTCAGAATGGCTTTTTTTAGATAGGACTGCGAGACTATCTCTTGAGAAACGTCTCGAGGCTTGAGTACTTGCGAGAGCATTTGACGCAACATGTTCAAAACGGCGTCGTAATAGGACTTCTTGCTTGCCTTCGCCAGCGGTACGTCATACTCGTCAATCAGAAGAACCGCCGGTTTCTTGAAGTGCTTTGCAAGAGCGCTCACGAGCATTTGCAATGACTTTTCCAAATAACCCTTCGGAATGGCTTGTAAGGAAAAATCCAGGTTGACAAAAGCCGAAATGAGATTGCGCTCCTGTGCCGTCAGCTCCTTACTTTCCAGTAAAAAGCGAAACGGGAAAAAAGCACCTTGAATCGTCTCGGCCATCAAACGCTGAACATCTTCAAAACACTGGCCATACACATCTTTGAAAGAAACAAAGACTGTCGGGAATTGTCCCATGTACTCAGAACAAAACTCCGAGTCTTTGCTCACATTAAGTCCATCAAAAAGAGTTTCCTGAGTATGGGTGCTTCCCGGATTCTTCGAGTCGATACGCAAAAAACTCTCGAGCGTACTCATGAACAGCGTTTTGCCGAAGCGCCTCGGACGCGTAATAAGCATCACCTTGCTTTTGTCCTGCAACACAGTTTTTAAAAACTGCGTTTTATCGACATAGTAGCAATTGTTGCCGATTAAATCCGAGAAGGAATCGTATCCGATAGCGAGGTCTTTTTTCATAGGAATAAAAATTTTGAGCGTTACCTCTGAATTTTACCATGGACAACCGGAGAAAAAACGCTTTTTATCAGGAAAAATCAAGGCTCTTCTTGAATCCACTCCATTGAATCCATTAGTTTCTTTTTAAGCTCCCGAACTTTTCGTGCGCTTTCCATTGCCTGATCGAGTTTGTCGGTGTTTTCAAGCGGAAGCCCGGCTTCCATAGCCCGTCCCATGATAAACGTCTCGGTGTCTTTTCTCTCGTCGTTGGTAAGAGGCCAGACGGAAATCGCACCCATGTAAACAATCTTGACGCCGTTTCGAATGTGCTGCATCGTCCGAGCAAAGAGATTGAATGTTTCTCCGACATAAACAAATCCGTTTGTTCGCAATTGAATATAGACGGCCGGCCCGAAATACTTCAAATAACGGTTTTTCTCCATAATATCGACCGCATCGAAAATGCATTCACAATGCTGATCATGCAAAAACTCAAGAAAAACATTGCTAGTTTGATGAAAATCAAAGGAATTTAACTTTTCTTCCTCAAAACCTTTTATTTTATCTTGAATCATATATAATGCCTTCATGAGTAATATTTTTTGTTGCTTAGCGTCCGGGTGGGTTTTATGAAAATTCTGAAAATGCTTCTCATTTCCTTTCTTTATTTTGTCGAATACAGTCTTGTCGTTTTAGGTTTCCTTTTCAAACCGATTCTTTTTATTGCTCGAATTATCGAAACTCTTCCCTGCCGTCCTTTAGGCCCAAGAGAGCGCCGCATCGTGATGGTCATCGCCGTTCTCGGTTATCGCCTATAGCGTCCCTTTTACTTTTCCGAGCGTGACTGAAGTTGCTTCCAGTCGGTCTCGGAAATCTCCGATTGCGGACGGCTTCCGATTCGAGCGATGTTTCGAGCAAAAGCTTCGTCCTTTTGCGCCCTCTCTCGAACAGTCGCGGCAATCTCGGAAGGAGCCGAGTACCCTAAGCCAAAGAAAAACGCATTGCGAAGGGCGTAGTTCTTATCGTGGTTCTCTCGCCGATACGACTCTCGTGTCAGGAGCAAGACGCCGCGCTCAAAGGCCGCGTCGGAAAGATTCGAACGCAACTCTCGGGATATAGACACCTGCGCTGCACCGAACGCTTGCTCAAAACCGACTTCCTTCTCGGGATACCGTAACTCTCCGGAGGCTACCGTTGAGGGCATCGTCTCATCGGCTCGTTCCAGGCGTGCTGCATGGGATGTCGCTGCCTTCTGAAGCGTCTTTCCCGATGTCTCGTATGCATCGGCTACTTGCGGGAGCACAGGCGGAACGGTCCCTGCCCCGAACTTCTCAGGATAATCAACGCTTAAAGTGGCGCGATTGTCAGAAGCTTGCGCGATCGGAGTTAAACCCTCGGTATAAGCCCCTCGGAGCACGCCTTCAGCCGACCCCTGGCTTTCAATCGCGCCTTGCATCACAGGGATGCTCTCATCGACCGTCGTACGTGTTGCTCCGCTTCGGTGTTGCGACAAAACACCTGCCGTCTCGGTCCCTCGAGCAAATGTCGTTCCCTCTTCAAGACTATGGGCGTCGGTTGCCGAAAGATTCCGAATAAAGCGACGGGCGGCACTGCGAACGCCTTCGTCACTATGTGTCCGAGAAACGTGCTCGGCTGCTCGCGTGAGCTCTGCCCGTGCTTCACTCGCTTGCACGGAACGCGAGGCCGACCCGCCCGAGGTTGCTGTATCAATAAGAGTCTGCATGTCCTGGGCAGCTACCTGCGAACCGATTAGGAGACGGGAGTACTGTCCCTGAGAATCGATTGCCCCGATTGGCTTTTTCTTTCCGGACACAGAAGTCATCGGAACTCTTTCACCGATCGGCATTGTCGCTTGAGATACTTCAGTTTGCCCGAGGCTTGCTCCGTCACGATAAGGGAACGTGACATTCCCGGCTCCGATGCCTGCGTTCGACGTCACGGACACCCCTTCCGAGACCGTGTCTGTTCGACTCGTTCCGACCTGCGACACCGCCCCGATTCCGGTAACAGACGACCTGCCGCCGCTGGCTTCTTGCGTTACCGCTCGTCCTTCCTGCACGGCATCGCGAAGCGCTGAGGCAAAGCCACGTTCGGAGGCATCGCTGCTCACAAGAGCATCGGCATAGATGTAACGCGAGGTACGTGTTTGCGTCAGAGCTTCCTTGCGCGTCAGTGTCGAGCCCGAGGTTCGCATCAACGATTGTGTGGCATCCTGACGGACCCCGAAATCGATCTTCGTTCGTGTTAACCCTGTAACCGCCCCCTCTCCGTCGCGTGTGACGGTTCCGTAGGCGCTTGTCGTCACCACGGCATCAGGCGAATCGGACACGGAGGCCACAGCCCGCTTGTTGGCAGAAACGGTGTTGACCGTGCGATTACCCATGCGGACATTTCCCTGCTCGAGGTTTCCGGCCGCCAGCCGTGCCCCTTGCGAAGCCGCTGCACTTTGCGCCGGTGCCATAAGACCCGAAACGAGCGATGAGACGGCAACGTCCCCGGCACGCACAAGGGCATAAGTAATCACGGGGACCATGCACATGAGAGCACCGGCGATGCCCTGACTTGTAGCCCCGGTCTCTCGGATTAGGGCAAGAGACGCGAGAGTATTGCCGCCGAACTCCCGGGCTAGAGCCCCGAAGGGACCTGTATCGGTTGCAATCATGAGGTGATTGACGACACTTGCTACAGCCGGCCAAAGCTGCACGGTAAGTAATAGCGAAATGTACCCGCGTAGCAAAACGCCTGCTGCTGCACCAGACGCTAAAGATAAAAGTACCAACACGGGAAATAAGGCAATGACCACAAACTCAACGGCATTGCGAATCTTCGGGAGGGCATCGCGGGCAATCGATGCCATGGTGCGGTAGTTGATTTCACTCGCAAGATTTCCCTGAGCGCGCGAAAGCGCCACAGCCAATGCAGCCGGCGCGTCGGCGCGCGCCGTAAAGGAAGAGGCCGCCGCCGGAAGACTTGCCAAAAGAACGCTTTGCCGCAGACTTTCATCCATCGTGCGCGAAAGCCCGTAAAGAAGGCTTTCGGCTTGCGGAAGAGAGACAGCCAAGGCCGATGCGGGGTCAGCGGCCTCGGGCGCCAATTTAGCGCCGAGGATGCGCTTTAAGGCCGGAAGTTCCTCGGTTTCAAATAGTGTGGTAAGTTCCGCGACAGCCTTCGGGCAAGAAAGCACACCCTTACCGTCCAAAACCACACGGCGCGCGGGATTGACCCAGCCCTCTTGCGTGACGGTTTCCCACAAAGACGTGCTTTGCGTAAGGGCGTTGGCTTTTGCAGAATCCGTGAGGGCCTCGGGCAAAATGCACCCTTCGATGACGCTTTTTAATGCTCCTCGTGTGCTCCGCGTCACGGGCCCGGTGGCTGATAGCGCCTCCAAAACGCGCTCAGGATACACAGCGCCGAATCTCGTAAAACGCGCGGCTTCAACGGGGCTAAAGACCGCTTCATAGGTTGTTGCAAGAAAGTACCCGATGCGATTGACTAGGCTTGCGGGAAACGCAATCCCGAGTGGAACATTGTCAACGACGTGCGTTGTTTCCCCTCGCACGTCGTAGATCACGACCGAGGCTTTCGGGACAATGAAGACAAACCAAATAAGAACGGCGGCGGCAACAAAGCGGATCACGGCTCGCCCTTCGTTTTTAATTGCGCCGAAGGCGACGACACATAGGAGGGACGCCAATACGACCACGGAGGTAATGCGTGAAAAGTCTCCCGTCCCGAACACAGCGGCCGTTGCGTTAAAAACGTCCGAAAGCGCCTCACCGTTCCAATAGGCGTAGTAAAAAACTTCCGTCACTGAACGCCTCCCTCAGTAAGTTCTGTTACATCCAAGGCGGCATTACTTTTAAGACTCTTTTCGATGTGCTCGAGCTGTGTGACAAAAGCAGCGGCGCGATTCATGGCCTGCACGACCTTGTCACGCCGTAGCGCAAGGCTCTCTTCCACGTCACTGATGCGTAGCACCAGGGCTTTAACATGTTTGGCGTGTTCTGCGCTTAAGGTTGTCGCTGAAGAGGAACCCATCACGCGGCGAATGTCACTTGTAAGGGCCTCTAAGGCCCCGACCAGGGCCTCGTACGCGGCAGCCTCGACGTAGGTACTCACAATATCGGCGGCAAGCCCTTCGTACCGTGCGACCGACGCGAGGTTGAGAATCCTTAAAAGCGGCACCGACGAAACCGAGGCTAAAAAGAGCATTTCGTCATCGGTCACAAGGGAGGCATCGCGGCTTTTAAGCGCGGTAAGGTAGTGGTCCGCTGCCTCTTTGAGTTCTGCGACCAAGTCCGTGTCATAGAGGGGTTTTCTTTCCGGGGCGAGGCACCGCTTGGCTTCGTCACACGTAAGTTTCACAAGGGATGCGTCTTTGCCGGTTTCATTAAATAAAACCGGGAGCAGGTCGACACCGGCAATTTCGCGGGCGACAAGAACGGCGTTTTCGCCTTTTCCCTCTTGCGTAAAGATGGTCGTCCCGAGGAGTGTCATCATTGTTTCCCGAAGCGACACGGAATCAAAGTCCGCAGCTCCGAGTTTTCCGCCGGAAAGCAGGGCCCACGTAAGGTTGATCTCCGGCGCATCGACAACGTTTCCGCCCGAGTCCTTACGCACCGGACCGGCGGCAATCGCTTTTTCTCCGTTATCACGCACGCGGCGGTCGGCTTCCGATTGATCGGCCACGGTCCCGTCGCTTCGCAAGGCGTTTTTGGCGCCTTCGACCACGCGCGTTAAGTGTTCGGCCGCTCCCGTATTCTCAAGAAGCGCCCGCGCAGCCTCACAGCTATCGGTGTAGCGATTGGTGTACGAGCGAATAAGATCTGCGTACCTGCCGACTTGCTCGTTTAAGTCAGGCGCCATCGTTTGGAGCGCAAGCTGAAACGCAAGACCCGGGAGTGCCGTCCCGACGCTTTTTAAAAACGAAACGAACTCTTCGCGCGAGGGGATGGAAAACGCACCTAAAAAGAGGTCAATGCCTCCGCACCCGGCTTTAAGCGACGGGGGCGTCACCGAAAACGGGACAAAGTCCGTGCGCGGCGTGCGATAGACAAAACCCCCGCCAGTTACGGCCGTCACCGCCCCGGCTTCGCGCACACCGGCTTGGGTGACATTACTCATCGCCTGTGTGGCATCAAAGTAATCTTTAACAAAGCCGGCCTCGGCCGTTTGCACACACAAAAGCGTCGGGATGATGACAAAAAGCGCTTTATTCATGGGGTTTCTCCAAGGTCGTTTGTTCGTTGCGTAAGTGTCAAGGATCGGGGCTTTTGCTCCTCATGCGCCTTAACAAGCCGCACGACGCGCCGCCCGAGTTCGGCAATATCAACAACGCCCGTGGCAACAAGTCTTGCGTGGGCAATATCCGAATCGTCTTTGTGCATGAGAACAAGAGCCGGGAGTTTTTTAATGCCACCTGAGGCTCGGCGACTGACGCCGGTATCGGGGTACGCACGCGATAGATAGGGCGAGGGCCCACCGACAGCAACCTGAATAAGTTCCATCCCCGTCATGCCCGCAAAGCGATCGACAAGCGGTCGCATGAGACCTGTGAGTCGCCCCGCATCCCCGAAAAACACCAGTCCCCAGGTGCCTGCGAGGGTTGTCAATTTCGCGCTTCGTGCCGCATCGCGCTCGCGAGAGAGTGTCGTGGAAGCGGAATTGACAACGGGGTGCCCGGTCGTCCAGTCGTACTCGGGATAGCGAATCAGCACATCGCGCCAGCGCTCGGCAAAGCGACCGGCTTTTTCAAGTAACAGGGCATTGATTTGAAGGTAGGACGCGAGGTTCTCATCGGTCGGGTCCATGACAGCCGCTTCGAGCCTTTCTTGAACTCGTGCTTTAAGACCCGCGATACTCGGAGGTTTTGGGGGCGATTCCTTTTCTTTTAAAGGAGCCTTAAGAACCTTGCCCTCACCGTAAAAAAGGAAGGGACGCGCGGGATCGGCCCACACATCGGTTTCAAAAAAAGGCGTTGATGCCCCGGCGGCACTTAAGGCTACCGTGAAGCCCAAAAGCACCACCCCAAGGCACTGAAAAACGGAAAATGAAGAACGTTTCATAGGCGTATCCTTGACTTAGTGCACCGCCGTAATCGACGCACAATGCGTCGGAGTCCCACGGGCCGTGAAGCACTTGCCGGTGACGGTGCTGTAGGTCTCGTAAGGGGAATCCGGCGCCCCGGTTAATTGCGTGACGCGCTCTTTGGCGCGAGACGCGGTGGCTTGAGAATCTTTGACTTGGCCGGTCAATTTTTCGGCATTGACACGAGCCACTTCCCCTATCGCAGCCGTGAGGTCTATCTTTGTAAAGTCAAGACCCTGTAACTCCTCGAGCGTAATGCCGCGCGTTAGCGGGTCTTCGGGCGTGCCCCACCCGAGATTAAGTTCCCGCCTCGCCCCTTCTTGCACAAGGCGCGCCAAGCGCGAGTTAAAGCACACCCAGGTTTCTTTTTTCTCCAGGCATCCGAGCCCGGACTTTTTGGCACAAAAAGAACCCACGTACCGACATAGACCCGCGGCTTCCCGAAGCGCATGCAGTTGATCTTCTTTCGTGCAGGAAAAATAATCCGTTAACACCTGCATCGCGACAGCGGCAAAAAAGCCTGCCGGGGAAAAGTTAAGCGTCAGGGACCCGGCGGCATCGGCCCCCACCGAAACCCCGTAAAACGAAAAATCGGGACTGTAAACGCCGCTTCCGGCTTCCCCGTATAGGTGCGTTAACAGGGGACTTAATGCCTCATGCGAACTTAAGACATCGTAGACGTAAGGGCTTCCGACAGTTTTAATAAGTTCAAACCCGGCATCTACCCCCACCGTCACAGCCACTTCAAAGCCCGTGTTGGAAAACTGAGCGGCATCGGCGGCATCGGCCCGTCGGCAGCACGAAAAACCGGCGGCTTTAACTGTGCAGTGCGACGCTGTCCCTTCGAAAATCACGCCTTTACCTGCATCGGCGTACGAAGCCGCTTCGCGCGCAATTTCCAAAAGGGCCGCACTTTGTAAAAAGGCGTTTGTGTTCGCTTCTTCCCGCTTTTGACAGTGTCCGGCGACACAAACGGTGTCGTCACACGCCTCGCCCAATGAGAGGGTTTTGCTGCCCTCCTCACACACGTAGCGACGCGTGAGCATCGTGCACTCGCCGCTTTCATCAAAACCCGTGCACTCGGTGCCCTCTAGGCGGCACGAACTATCGTCTTCGAGCTCGGTGCAGTCGTTCGTTTGAATCGATTCGCCGGCGCTGCCGCAGGCGAACGTCAAAACCCGCTTTTTGCACCCCTCGGGACCATCTTCTTCACAGGTTTCCGAAATCTTGCGACATGCCTCATCACTTTCTATCTCAGAACATGTGGAATAGGCGGCAACGCCTTCGGTAACTTCAATTTCATCGACTGCCTCCCCTTCGCCCTCTAAAACAGAATCTTTCGTTCCCTCGCACGTGTAGTGACGCGTTTCTCTGGCGCACACCCCGTCAACTCTTTCTTCGCACTCGGAGCTTGTGATGCGGCAGCGGCTATTTTCTTCCAGGCTTTCGCAGGTTGACTTCGAACGTGTATCGCGACAGACGACCGTATCTTTGTACGCCCAGCACGTCGCATAAATGCGCGCGCCGTTTACAACGCGCCAACCCGCTTTGTCGTCCGTGCAAACGCTGGAGAGAACGCGGCACGACGTTGTGGCGTTCTCGAGATTTCGAAGGGGCGTCGCGTCTTTCTTTCCTTCCGAATCGGCGCGATTTGTTGAGCTTTGGGGTGTCACCGACCCATTTTCTAGGTACGGCAAATGTGCGCCGTTACTGCATCGCACGCGCCCGACTTTAAGGGCGCACGTGGGATCGACCGCCGCGTCACACGCAGGTTTCCTAAGGCGCGTACAACCTTTGTCAATGAGTTCCGTACACGCTGCGAGGGTCTCGTCCGAACACGCATAGGTGTCAATCCGTGTGTTTCCCTTGTCTTCGGAGCCTGTTTTCGTGCAGGCACTATTGCTTTCGAGCACCGTGCAGGTGTTCTCTTGAACGCGTTTGACGGTTTCGGTGACCGTCCCCTTCCATGCGGCATTGACGGGCGGCAGAGGAATTTTGGTGTCGCACCGGTAAACCGCCGACTCTTTAAGGCACACGGCCTTGCCGTCAACATCGGTGACACTTGCCTCACACGTAAGCGACATGCGATCGCAATGACCCTTACCGCCTGTTTCTTGATCATCGGAGAGGGTCTCGCAGCCGTTTGTCCCGGTATCGGGTTTCAAACACGTCTTTTCTTCTTCGTAGCCCCAGCAATCCCGCGTCACAGCAATACCGTCAATCACGCGCGTTGCGCCCGGGTCGATGCAGGTTTTCTTTGTCACGAGGCACCCGGCGTGGGAAGTAACCGCAACGAAGAAAAGGAGCGCCGGAAGGAGGTGTCTTAAAGCATTTGGCACGATTCCTCCCAGTATTCGGTTTCGCTTGTGACAGCAAACGGGGTAAAGAAAAGCGTGGTTTTAAGGGTCCCGGCAATCACACGGTCTTCGCCACTTGACCGAAAGACCGTAAGCGTCACAGGCGCTGAACATGCGTCTTTCTCGCACGTAATCGCCCCGGTAAAGCGCAAGGTATTGCCTCCCACAATGCGCACGATGTCGATGGCCGTATCGGCTGTCTCAACAAAATAGTCAACGTCCTTTCCCGTTTTCGTGTTGACACCTAACCGGATGACAGGACGCGTTGCATTGCCGCACGCATAAGCAACTTCCAAGGTATCGGCCCCGGGAACCGAGTCCTCCGTAAGGTTGCCCGCATCGTGCGCCCGAGCACGAACCAAGGCCCCGGGTACACAGGTTGCCGTCGGCTTGATCTTAAGACGCTTGGTGCAGACCTTGCGGGTCGTGGTGTAAACGGGCCGTACGCAATAGGCTTCTTCGCGGGTTTGCTCTTTATCTTCGAACGTCACGGTGCAGGTTTTAATCTCGGCGTTTCGCTTACCTTCCAGGCACGTCATCGTCGTGGTCGTTGTGTAGGTGGGCACCACCGGGACAGCAAGTTCGAAAACCTGCTCTCGGAACGCTTCGTTCGTGCACCGAAAACGGCTTTGATATCGCGAAAGATTTTCCAAAGAAATCGAGCAATGCTTTTCGCTATAGGCGCCTGCACTTTCAAACGACCGAATGTCGCACGTGCGTGTGATGATGTCGCCTGCCACGGTCGTTGTCACCGGCCGGCAGGCGCCGACGGTACTAAGGTTCTCAAGACCCGGGAGAAGCTCTTGTGCTTTTCCTTTAACGAGCGCCAGGTCCTTTCCGATCTCCCCGGTCGGATCCGGATCGACGGTCGGACGATTCCCGGCCCCTTGATCGACAATGACGACGGCCGCCGATGTCGGGTCAGACTTTGTGTACGCCGCATCCACGCCTCGGCGCCCGGGCTCAAAAAGCGATTCGCTGCCCGTTTGCCGTAGGGCTTTTAAGGAGTCGGTTGCGCCGGTAGTATTTTCTAAAGCGGCTTTCACGGCTGTGTTCTCAAAAAGCGTTGCCGCATCGGGCATGGTTTGAGAAAGTGCCGCGGACCCGAAACAAAAGACACTTGCAAAAAGGAGCCCCTTAATCACGGCGCATCTCCTGCAAACGTCTTAAGAGCCTGCCGCATCGCCGCATCATCTGTTTTCTTCGCCCCGTACCGCGCCGCGTGTTTTAGATTCGTAAAGCCAGTCAAGCGCACTTCTTTCCCCTCTAAAGCAAAAACCACGGTCGGCACGAAAGCAATCGCCCGTTCCCTAAAAAAGACGGGGTCAATCGTTAAATGAATCCCCTTTTGTGCATAGTCAGCTAAGCGTGCAAAACCGGTCCGCACGAGAGATCTGTTTTGCTCTTGAATCTTTTGAGAGACTGCAAAATGCCCGCGCGAGGAAAGAACCGCCTTTTCTTCATCGGTTAACGGAAGACCCTTGACGACAAGACGGGCCAACGCGGCATCACTTTGCCTTGCAAGCGAAAGAAGGGTTTCGTCAGGAAGGACGCAACTAACTGCCACTGTCACGCGCAGGGGTTCGGCATGGGCCTCATCGGTCTTGACCAATGCCGACGTCACTAAAACGCAGCCTGTGGCAATGAGCGCCAGTAGGTCCCACTTCGATTGCATGTTCTTCTCCTTTACGGGGCATATCCCGCACAACAATCCCGAAGGCGCCAGAGCAAAATCGCACCGTCTTCACCCTTAACGGGAAAGGTTTGTCCAGGGCCCCCGGAGAGGACACTCGCTCCGAGGGCGCGAACGCGCCTGTCGCTTACCGGATAAACCAAACTCGTGCGCCAAACATCTTTGCGGGGGATGGGCTCAAAGTACGGGCCGCACTGCCCGCGTTTTCCGTAGGCCGCCCACAAAACTCCTTCCCGCGCAAGTTTCACCGCGAGGCGCTCGGCAACTAAATGCCAAGATGAGACGGGGTTCGTCATTGCCGCTATCCAGCCTGAAAGCGGATAAAGGCTTCCCTGACAGCCTGCGCACCAAAATAGTTCCGGCCTCGGGCTCCCGCTCGTTGAAGCCACGCAATCGGCCGCACAGGCCGCAACAGCTGCGGGATTGGCAAAAAGCGCCGATTCGGGAGCTAAGACGAAACTAGCCCACGCGTCATCCCACATCGGATCGACCTCAGTCATGTAGGCCATATCCCACGGGCTTTGCTCAAGGCACTCGGTATCTAAAATCGTCTCGAGCACGAAAAGCCAGGGACTTACATACCAGTGCGCTTGGTAAAAGGCCGTGTGTCGGGCTTCGGTCTCGCGCCCCCTGGCAGCACTGCGGCCGTGGGCCGGTGCCCGAAGGCCCGAATCGATCGAGATACCCCCGAGACTTGGGAAACAAAAGGGCTCGCGCACAACCTCGGCCGTGCGAATGGGCTCGAAAAACGACATATTCACCCCCGCCTTCAAAATCGGCCCTTTTTGACAGGCGCAGACGGGGGCGGCATCGGTTGTCGGGGAATTGATTCCGGCCTTGGAAAGCCTCGCGCCTGCGACCGTAACCGGAAAGACGCCGTCCCAGGGAATGTCCGTCACGGGATTTAGCACGCGGCCGTAACAAGCGGCAAGGGCCTCACTTCCCGCGATCCAAAGAACGAAGAAAAGCAAAAGTCGCTCTTTCATCGGGTCGGCTCCTCAGTCCCGCTCTCCCCGACATCGGCAAACGCAAGAGCCCTGGCCCAAGCAGGAAGTTTCCGATTGCGGGCCTCACGAGGGTCAGCGCCGCCTAAGGGGTATGTGAGAGTCCAGCCGGCAAGGCGCCGCTCTAAAAGGAAAATCGGGGGATTGCCCGGTGCTAGGAGTTCATGTAAGAGGCCCTCGCGATCAATTAAAACCGGTAAGTTCTTGAGCGCCGCATCACCGGCCATGTCCTTTTGCGCCTTTTCTAAAAGCGGGGGCGTCACAAGTGCGACACCTCCTGCTTCCAGGCGCGCCATCTCCCGGGCTACCCGTCGATGAGAGGATAAATTCGCATTGCAAAAAAGAAGCGGCGTGCGTGCTTCCCAGAGCCCATAGGCAGGTCCCCAAGATGCCAGGGCTTTGACGATGCGCTCGATAAGACCTGCAAATTCTCCGGAAGCTCTCTCATAGTGCCGCGCGAGGTTAAGCCTTGCGCAGGCCTCACGCGTTACGGCGTGACCGTCCGAGCCGATTTCAAAGCGCGTTGCACGAGCAGCTTCGCGACGGCTGACGCGAGATAAAAGCGCATCGGTTGCTCGAGAAAACGCGCGTAAGGTCGCGTGTGTTTCACGAAGGTTTTCCGAAAGCGGCACTAAGGCCGTTAAAAGTGCGGCGTCATCGGTTAGGGACAGGTTCTTTTCTTTGATCCACCGCAGGGCCGCTAGGAGCACCAGGCGCCCCAATAGGGCCGCATGCTGCCGGCTCGGAAGAGCATCAGGGTAAATGAGGGCTTCGCGGGCAAAAGATTCAAAGAGAAAGGGATCGATGCCTTTGAGGGCTTTAAGTTTGGCTTCGCCCGTTTGGCGAGCCGAAGCGTTGACAAATCGCGTCATAGAGCGCCTCCGATCGGATACGTTGTCACCAGAGCTTCGCGCGCCGTGAGCGTGACGACACTCGGCAGAGCGTCAATGGCAAAGCGGCGCACATACACGCCCCCTTGGTCGGCAAAAAGGGCAAGTCCGTGGCGCTTTTCAAAAGCGATGCGATCGCCCCGTGTGGCAATAAGGCGCACAGGAGCGCTTGGGTTTTCGCTCGCTAAGGTCGCGGCCCACGCTGCCTCTTCTTCCCGAGAGGCATCGAAAAAGACGTAGCGACGGGACTCACGCAATAGGTGCTCACGTAGTTCGGGGGAAAGTTCTTTAAGATTTTCCTCACTCATCATGGGCACACGGTGTGTTTTCTCTTTAATTGCGGGCGGAAGCGAAAGGGATACCGGCTCCCGGGCAATCTCTTTGATTTTCGTGCGTGTTTTGTTGATTTCCCGGCTAAAGAGCCCCAAGCGTGCCGCTTCGCGCACGCGCTGCATCAAAAGGTCGGATAAATCCATTTCCGTGGCGACAACCGCCGGGCCGACTGATTGAGCTAAAAGCAGCACCGGCTTTTGAGCCCTAAGAACGCCTCGTTGAGTTGCGCTTGCATTTCCCATGCATTGCGATGCGGCAGGGCCTGCGGCAACGAGCGATAAAAGAAGGAAGGCCAGTGCCGCTTTCATAGCCCCTCTCCCTGGCGTTTGGCAAGAACCGTCCGAATCGCTTCAACGACGGACTTGCCGCTTGCCTTTTCCTTTTCGACAGCCTCGAACACATCCGAGCGCGTCGAGTACGCGGTCATGGAGAAAGGATCTAAGAAAAGCCGCACGACAACTCCCGGCCTGTCTCCGAGCTTCATATACATTTCGCTCATGACGCCCGCTTCGGTTGTAAGCGACGCAATGACTTCGCGCGTGTAGGGGTCGTCGGTAAATAGGTCGATGGAACTTTTCTTTTGCCGCAACAAAAAGACGTTATCTGCATTGGCACGCACGGCACGCGCGGCCGACCCCGCTTCAAAGTCCTCCAACGATTGCGAAATACAGACAATGCCCGCCCCGTATTTACGAAGCGTCCGACACGCCCACTCGATAAAGGCCCCGGCGTTTCCCGTCAAAAGTCGCCAGGCCTCGTCAATGACAATGAGTTTTTTCTCCGAGCGCGGCAACTTTCGTATTTGTGAGACAATCGTCAAAATTAAAATGAGAAGCACTGCGTTTTGTAGGACGGGCTTTGAGGCTAAGGCCTGCATCTCAAGAACGACCAAGGGACTTAAAAAATTGACGGTGTTTTTCCCTTCGAACCAACGGGCATAGCGACCGCCTGCAGCATAAGGGCGAAGCCGGATACTTAAGTCCCGAAGAATTGAATCGTCGGAAACCATCAAATCGGCTACAAGGTCGGTGATTGTGATTAGGCGCCTCTCGTCTTTCGCGCGTCGCAAAAGCGCCTCCAATAGCCCTTTGAGTTTTTCAAGGGCTGTCATCTCCAAGGGGGCGTTTCCGTTTGCCAGTGCCACGACAATGTCGGCAATTTCGTCAATCGGGGGATCCTCATCAGTAAAGCCGTCCAAAGGGTTAATGCAAAGACCCGTGTCGCTTTCAAAATCAATCCACTGGCCGGCAACCAAATCCACGCAATGCCGGTAGCTTTTGCCGATATCAAAGACCCAGACGCGACCGCCCGTCGCGAGCATCGCAAGGACCACGTCTTCGATAAAGACCGATTTCCCGGCGCCCGAGTTCGCGGCGACAACGGCATTGTTGTTGCCGTTGCGGTTGGCAAATAAATCGAGTGTCACAAGTTCCCCTGCGCGAGTCGTAAGAAGCGTCATCGGAACCGGGACCGACTCCCCGGGCCTAACCATCCCCCCGCGCGCTTCGGCTAAAAGCGGGAGCATCTGGGAAGCCGCTTCCCGCGTTTTGGTTGACGTGTGGCGAGCGGCCTTCGCGTCTTGCATGAGGGCGGTGGAGGCCTCCATCGGAAGAGACAGAAGGAGCCCCATCATCTGTAGACCGGAATCCACTTCCGCTTCAAGACCGGCTTCGGCTAAAAGGGCTTTAGCCGCTTCCCGGGCTCGTGCGGCACTTGCCTTGTGCGAAAACACCACGACTTCGTGCGTGATACGCGCCAAACCTGCGCCGTCCCGGCAGGCGTTCGATGCAATCTCCAGGTCCCGTGCGCGCTCCTTTAAGTCCGTTAAAAACATCCCGATTTCGGTTTGCGTCAGTTGCTTAACGCGCGCAAGTTTCACGGCCGTTGTCGTCCGGTCATCCGTGCGCGACGTCGGTTCGACGGCGCAGGTGACGATATACGGGTCTTCGATCGGGGAGAGGGTGCGCTTATCGCCCCCTAAGAGGGCATGCATGGCGTTAATCGTTGTCATGGACGGGTATGAAGCGACACCTAAGGCCTGAGCGAAGACTGGCTCAAGCCCCCTATCTCCCGTGTCAGTAAAGACCATGTCATCGCGCTCGATATCAAGGGCCGTTTCGTGCGAAACCACCACATCGCGTAAGGGCCTATCGGCGTCGTAGGCGGCATTTTCCCTAAGCGTTGCGCGAGTTCTTTGGGGATTGATGAGTTCACGCACAGAAGCGACATAATCGGCCCCCTTCCACGCGTGCGACAAAAGACTTGTTGCGGCAAGAGAGGCCTCGGCGGCATCGGCGGCCGTGACAAACGCCGTAAAGGCGGAACTATCCGGATTTAACGCGTCGGACCCGATTGTCGAGACTAGACTCATCCACACCCGAAAGTGCCTCGCGGGAAACCCGCGTGCGTTTTGCCCGCGCGCCATCGCTTCAAAAAGCGCCTTACGCTCACGAGCCATCGTCACCAAAAGTTCGTGCGCTTTACTTGAGACCTTACCTAAACACCGATTGCGGGCAGCAACGTACGTATTAAGGGTCTTTTCGATGCAAGGCGACGCGTAAAGCGAAAACGCCAGAGTGGTGGATGCCGGATACTCAATGCGAAGCAGCCTCTCGAAAACAGAAGCAAGCGATTCGTCGGCCCAGAGTACGGGATTGATTTCCAAGACGCGCCCGAGGGCACAAGGCGGCGTCTCGCCCCCGGCATTTAAAAGAAACACACCCTTAAGGGAATCGTAGGCAAGCACACTTAACACGCCGGCAAAGCGGTCAATCTCCGGGCGCCCGCTTCTGCGCGGGTCCGTAAGACCCTGTGCGTTTTGAGCTATCGGAAAAACCTTCCCGAAAATCGTGCTCATGAGGGACTTTTCTTCTTTCATAGCGCATCACATCCCGAGTAGTGCCGCATGGCCGCATCGCGCAGGCGTTCGATGCCCCAACGCGCATCGCGCACGCGCACCCAAAGGCGCATTTCACTATTTAAGTCCCCGTCTTCATCGACCCAGGGAAGAACCCAAAGCTCCATGACGCGCTCGGCAACGCGCGAGGTGTGACGCATAGCCGGTGACTCAGGTTTCGGGTTCGGCGTTTCTTGTGTCTTTTCCTCTTTAGGAGGATTACCTGAGCGCGCCTGATCTGCGGCTACGCTTTGTGAAACGGGCTTTACCGCCGTTTCCGGCGTTTCGCTCAAAGGGCTCTTTTCCGCTTGGGCAACAGACGGGGTTGCCGCACTCGGTGCGACTTTGAGGCTCTCTTTCCCGCGACGCTCCTCGTGCAGCCGCTCGTGGGTTTGAGAAAGCGAGGAGCACCTCACACCGTTTTCAATCGGGCACCCGAATTTGTCGCTTGCGTCGACGAGCCCCGTAATCGATGAGCACCCTGTGAAAGCGACACTAAGAAGAGTTAAAAGAGTGAATCGAACGTTCATAGGGATCTCCTGTTACGGCGCGCCCGTAAGGCGCTTTTGCTGCAAGGTTTTTCCGAAGACTTGAGCACTGTTGACGGGCCCCTCGAGGTGGATGTCGGACGTCGTCCCCTCTTCGCCGAGCCGCACGCCCTGACTTAACACCACGTCGACCGTGCGTCCGCTATCAAGTTCCAAGACCGGGAAGATTTTGTCCGCGAGGCGTATGTAGTAATCGACAATGCGGTCGGTCGCATCGGAAATCGCCGTGCCGAGACCGGCTCGGACAGGGTTGCTGACAACCGTACCGACGCTTCCGCTCGTGTAGGTCGTTGTTTCAGAGGCCGAGGATGCGAGAGCCTTTCCGAAGCCCGAAAGGGACCCGAGTAGCAAGGCATTGGCAATCGCTTGACCCGAGCGCGTCACAACGCGTGCCCGAACACCCGTTTTCCCATCCTCTCCCGTGACATACCCGCGCACTTTGACGTCGACGGCGCGACCGTCGTTTCTCATGCAACTTAAGCGGTCTAAGCGAATCCAGACGCGCTCACTCGATAGGTCCCCGGTCGCATCGGCCGTCACAAAGCAGCGATTGACGCTTGCCGCGAAATCATTGGGGAGCCTGGCTAAGTCCGTAATCTCAAGGAGCATCGGGACGGGGTTACTCGTCGCTGCCGCCCCCGTCGGCGCTGTCACACCGCTTAAGACGACGGCGGTTGCAAAGCTTCCGGCAGGTAAGTACGAAGCTTGCCCGTAGGCGCGATTGACAGCTAAAGGTTCTTCCGTTAAACGCGGGGCAACGGCCTGACGGACAAAGGGTTTTGCTGCCTTTTTCTTTCCTTCCGGTTTGGCATCGCTCACTTTAAGGCGCGCAAGGCGTAAGGGAGCCGTTTCTTTTGCGCGGGCTTTGCCGGCATTTAAAAGAACTTCGGCTGTCTCGCCACCCGTGCCGGATATCGGGGGAATGAGGCGCATCGAGGTCGAATCTTTTTTAGCTTTTTCGCGTTTTAGTCGGGTATTGAGTTGCTCGATGGTGGCTTTGAGGGCTCGCACGTCTTCGTCCATGCGCTCGAACTTTTCTTCGTACTGGCGCTGAAAACTTTGCTTATCCAGCGTCCCGGGTGCGACGCGAAAGTCGCTTTTAACGACTTTGACTTCGGGCCTCTTGGCCGGACGACTTTTAGTGCCGATCCACACAATAAGCGACGATACAGCAACAAGAAGGATTGTCAAAAGCAATAAGTTCTTTTTCTGCCGCCGCTTTTCTCCGGCTTGGCCTTCGGTTTGCGAAAGATCCCGCCTTCGAGCCCGCTCGCCCATAAAAAGGCGCCAACGCGTAAGGCGATTCGTAACGGCATTTTTTAGGCCCTCAACGCGCCCGACTTTTTCAGGGCCTTCGTAAACGCGGTTAAGTCGCCGCTCGTAGTCGGCTTGGGCTTGCTCTTTTTCTTCTTTCTCTTTGCGGTAAAGCGCTTTAAGGCGCTCGCGCGCGGCACGTTCCTCACACTCGGCGGCATACGATGCCTTCGAGGAATCGGTATTTCCTGCCTCGGGAACAGGGTTATTTGTAGATTGCTCTGTCATCACGGCGCTCCGATATGGTCTTTTTTCCGACAAATCGAATCAATAGCCAAGGTGATTTGGCCGTCCTTTTCGCGCAGGGCCCGGCGACTGATGAAAATAAGATCAGTGAGGTCCCCGGGTTTCAAAAGCGAGGCTTCGCGAGCAAGCGCCAAAATGCCGTCGGTTTCTCGGGCAAAGCGACCGATCGGAATCGCTCTTACCCCGAGCATGAGGTTGCGCACGGAAACCACATCGACGGAGTAGTCGCGTGTGGCGTAGGCGCGACTTTGGCTTAAAAGAAAGCCGTTGCAGCTTTTTTCACGTTGCGCAAAGTCAAGCGCCTCGAACGTACGCTCTTTACGAGAAAACGTCGTTGCGACGGGGTGTGTCGGAAACGCCTCCTCGCGCACGGCACGCAAAAGGCATTCTTTAAGTTGACTGACGTAGCTGGCGGCTGTAAGTTTTCCCATGCGCGAGGCTTCGGGTGCATGCGGGGAAGCGTCGGGAGTTTGGGGCGGCACGCGCGAGGCAATCACGAGAGTCTGCGAAGGAACATCCTCGGGTCTTAGCATCAAGCCGTAGGATTCTTCCGGGGTATTCAAGTACACGGCCGTTTCCTCTTTGCCCGCGGCTTTCCACGTGGGTTTGACGCGTAAAAAGACCGTCCCGTGGCTCTTATCGGGTTCGATCTCCAGCGCCTCGGAGTCATAGACTACGTCGACAATGGCTTCGCCCTCCACGCGCACGAGATTGACGTGTTCGGAAGAAATCATTCTCGTGTCGGTAAGGCTCGCCTTGCTCCTTTGAACGGGAGCAACTTCGGGCGAAGCGGCTCCCGGCACAATCGGCTCGGGAATTTCCGGGGCATCGGCAAAACTTGTAAGTGCTGCACCGAGCAAAAAACAGCCTAAGACCATGCGTTTCATTGGGGCTCCTCGTTTGTTGTGTTCTTTTTCTCGTTCGGACGCTTGGGGCCTTGCGTGAGACTGACAATCCATAGGCGCCCGCCTCGCACGGCAAGCGCAAGGCAGGCGTTGACGGTTTCGGACGATGTGACGGCTTTGCCGATCAGGGTCTTTCGGGTTCCCTGCACGCAAACGCGATTGGCATCCGCCTCGACCGAGGCGGCCAAGGGGTAAAAGGCCGTGGAGGCTTGATTACGCTCAAGATCTTGGGCCGCAAGGCGCAAGGACGAGGCTAAGGAGCCGTAACTTTCCGGGGCAACTTCCTTTAAGAAAAGATCCGTTTGGTAGGTGGCCGTTGCCGGCGTGAGATTGAGGATAAGGTTCAGGCTTTGAACGGCAAAGCGTTCCAAGAGATTGGAACTAACCGCAGAATCGGTTGCCACGTAGGTTTCCGTTGCACCGGGACTTAAGATGACGGTGCGACTTTGGTCGCTTCGTGTGAGGATCCAAAACGCTAAAACGGCATTAGTGAGAATACTGGCAGCCAAGGCAAAGAGAATGAAGCGCTTTAATCCCAAAAGAACGGCCGCTTGCTCGGTAAGGCGTGTGTACACATCCATGACATTTATCCTAAAAAATGGCGCCTGGCGCTTGCGGGCACGCGTTTAAAAACATCGAACGGCAGATGCCAAAAGCACAAGGCCAAGGCGCGATTCACTCCCCGACCCGACCGCGCTCGGCTCCAGCCCCAGCAAAGAAGACAGGACAGAACCATGCCGAATCCGACACCGTGCAAAACGATTCCGAGTGTCAGACCCACCGAGGCCACAAGCACATAGTCGATATCGAAAAATAGAAAACGCGGCGGGGCATCGAGTGTGAGCGGTACGGGTACGGGTTTCACGGCACTAACCTCCCGTGGCAAACATCGAGTCGATGATGCCCGGTGCCATCAGAAGGCACACAGCAGCGCCGACACAGGCTGCGGCGGCCACAATCGAACCGCGCACGACCCCCATCGCCAAGCCAACAAGCAAAAAGGCAATTGCCAAGGACTTTCCGAGAAAGCCCGAACACCAACCGCTCAAAAGTGTCCAAAGCTCGGAAAATTCACTTCCGGTTTCGGCCGCAAGGGCCGGATCAGCGAGAACCAAAACAGCCAGAGCTGCAATCGGAACCCAAAGAAGACGCCCGTATCGAGCGTCTGAGAAAGGCAGGATTTCCATAAAAAATCTCCTTAAATTGAAAAAATCAACGCGCAACAACCATTTATTGCGCAAGGCGCACTTTTTCATAGAACGCAAACTTTCTCTATTTTTCGGTACGAGGGATTACCCGAATGCGTGGTCCGGCCGGGCGACAGCCGGATAATGCAAAAACTCGATTTCTTTGATTTTGAAGGATATTCTCCGCAACGCAAGTTTACGGCGACGCTTATAATGAAAAAGTTTTAGAATTTTGCTAATGAATTAAAATCGTCTGTTCCAAT
>OJOO01000169.1_pt1 | contig 31877 bp, 33 predicted proteins | sample 1598171 | NCBI WGS metagenome assembly OJOO01 (sample SAMN01915208, study PRJEB22387) | human gut metagenome | isolation source: stool | host: Homo sapiens | place: USA
CCAAAATAAGGAATGCAGAATCTCTGCATCAGGTTTTGTCTTTAAATTCTCCATTCGCTGATATCTTTTAATATTAATATCCAGCTGATCAGCCATTCGTTTCTGTGAAATCCCCTCTACTTTGCGGATATTTTTCCATATAGAATTTATTTTCTTTTCATTTTCAATTAACTCTATATGTTTCCATGCCCGCTTAATCTCATATATTTTATTTGATTCTTCATATGATACGCCCTGATATGTTACCCACAGAATTAATTTCAGAAGTTCTACTTTGTCTCTTAATATTTTGAATTTATCCAAATACGCATCTATTACCCCTGTATATTGTTCCTTTCCTGTAATCAGGTAATAAATATCTCCCCCATTACTCACAAAGCATATAAGATTTCTATATGAAAGAAAAGTCTTTCCGCTTTCCAGCCTACTATAATGATCCTGCTTGACCCCAAACTTCTCTGCCATTTCCTTTTGTGTCTTTTCCAAAGCTTTTCGATAAGCACATAATCTTTGTGGTACTTCTGAATAATATGCGTTCATAAACGTTCTCCAATAAAATTTTTGTTTTTATTTTAGAATGTTTCAATGTACCTATTATGCCCCATCTATACATATTAATTCTTTTATTTTACTTCATACCCTTCACTTCACCTAAATCTCCCCCCCCATTTATACAACTTCTTTTGAGTTCATCAACCACAATACCATCACAAAAATCTGTTAACTTTTATCCGTAAGCGTAAAACCCTACGCTTACTTTCAATACTAACAGAAAGCTAATCGTTTTCTATAAATAATCATATTTGACGATTACAAACAGCATACTCACCCCCGGCAACCCTGCTTTCAACTAACTGCTTGAATAGATAAGAAAATCTCCCAAAGACCGATTCTGACGAAGCTTATTTTAATGCTTCACACCATTGAATTGTCATTCCTCTGATTGCAGGTATTTGACAACTCGGTACTTTGAGAGACCTTATTCATTTTTGATTTACAGTTCGCAGAAACTCCCGTTTACTCCTCCCTTACACAGATTTTTCCAACTTCCTGTGCATATTTTCTGTATAATGATGCATATGGATGCACACATTCTTCAATCCAGGGCTTTTTCCACCCCGTAAAATGTACGATTTTAGGATTCCTTCTCAATTGCTCAACTGTCTCCTTTTCCATATTTATCACCTGATGTTTATGTTCTGTGATAAAAAGATACGACATGACATTCCAGTCTGTCGGTAATTCCAGCCACGAATCCCATAATATTGCATTTAATCCATCCTGATCATGATAAATCACTTGTTCACGATTTTCTGTTAAGTAATTACATACTTTTGCAGTAATATTTCTTTTTCTCCATTCCTCCAGATTCATCACCAATACTCCAGAATTAAAGTATTTATTTTTTTCTGGAATTCCTAACTCTTTATATAATCTTAATGCTCGCGGAGATGATACATATCTACATCCTTCATTCGTTTCCGCAACCGCTGCCAATACATTCCTTCCTAATTCTACGTTCCACAATTCACTGATATCAGCATTTAACATTAAGTCGCAATCTAGGTAAATTGCCTTCTGGACATTTTCTCCTAACAATAAATCGGGAATCAATAATCTATAATATATTGCTTGCGTTAACCGTTCACTTACCAGATATCCCTTAAACATATTTTCGTCCATTTTAAGGAACTTGATCCGATTTCCCCTTTTATTTACAAGCGTACTTATCCTATTCTTCGCTAGTAAACTAATTCCGCCATCTAATACATATAATTTGATATTCTTGCTACTTGATGTTTTCAAAACCGAATATATCATAACCGTTAATGCATCCGCAAACTGATTATCTGCTGCGCAGACAATTACTATTTCATTTTTCTCCATTCATTCCTACCTCTTCTCCTGAAATATTATTCCCAACATCCACCTTTTTCCGCCAACGCTGCTTCATGCAGATTGCTCTAATTCCTTCATCTATAAAAAACGCAAAACTCATACCAGCCAAGCCCATATTCCAATAAATACCGAACAAGTATGCACATCCTACCCCAACAATCCACATTGACATAATTCCAATTCTAACCGGAAAATATATATCTTTCACAGCCCGTAGCGCATTCCCTAATATTAAATTTTCTTTCTTTAATAGCATGGTTATCCCTTCCATACAAAGGAAAACATATGCTAATTTTACAATCTCTTCATCCTGTGTAAACTGTCGAATTATTGTCTTTCCAAATACAAGAAGAATAATATTCGACCAAATAACTACCCGTCCCCCTTTCTTTAAACACCGTGAAACTACTTCTTTCACTTTTCCAATATTTCCTTTTCCCATCTGCACCCCAACCAAAACTCCAGCTGACGTTGCTATTGATTTCGGAATAATAACTAATATCTTCGATATAGTTAGCCCATATGTTTTTGCCGCTAACGTCTGTACTCCCAAAACAGCAATCATACTTGTTATAACTAACTGCGAAGTTTTATATGCAAAAGACTCACCTGCGGAAGGAATACCTAAGCGTAATATATCAGCTACTATTTTTTTCCGAGGAATGTGGAACACCTGTAATTTCCTCCCTCCTAGCGAAACCACTCCTGCTAAAAGAACTGTTATTACATTTGCAATTACAGTAACCATAGCAACATCTTTCACCATGCCCATGACTTGGATTATGCCATATCGCACCAACAGGTCTCCCAGAAGATTGATAACATTCCCTACGACTCCTATTACTGAAATAGCTAATGTTTTCCCATAGCTTCTGAAAATTGCTGCCACTATTGTAAAAATCGCCACAAATATCATGTTTGTATTCATTATATCAAGATAGTCGCCAGCATAATCTAAAAGTGTTGCATCCAAATTCCAATATTTCAGTAGAGTGCCCCTAAAAACTGTCAAGCAAATTACTAGCACCCCACTCCCACAGATTCCTAACCAAATGGCTGCACAACATATTTCCTTTGCTTCTTTCTCTCTTCTTGCTCCGATTGCTTGTGCTAACAAAATAGTAGTTCCCGTCACCGCCACTTGAAAAAGAATATATATAATATCGAGAAGTTGATTCGCATACCCAACTGCTGCCGCCGCTACATCCTTATACCCACTTAAAACATATGTATCCATCACTCCAAACATCATTCTAAAAAAGTGCTCAAATGCCATCGGATATACCATCTTCTCTAACTGGTAATTACTTTCTTGTATTTGTACTTGCTTCTTATACATCGATTCTCAACCCATCGTATGCCACTTCCATTCCATATTTAGCAGCATCTCCTTCCAATTCATTATGGGTACATTGAGCGTTGTGTGTAATATGCGTTAATATATACTTAAACTTATCCGATACCATCCTGTTTTCTTTCATTTCCCTTCTTATCTCCACATTTTGAGGCAATCCCATATGTCTCCCTCGAAGATTTACATAACTCCCATATGTACAATCACTTATTACCACATCGATACATTCCTCTCCGTTACATTTCTCTAACAGCTTATTCGGAGAATATCCTTTTGTATCCGTCGCATAAAACAACATTTTATTCCCATCTGATATTAAGTACAAAACACACTGTTCTTGACTGTCATGATTAGATGCAATGACACTAACCTTATACTGCTCCAAATGCACCTCATCTCCGGGTTTGACCACAATGAACTGAAAATTTTCTTGAATTTCCTGTTCCTTTTCTCCCATGCGTTTTATCCCATTCTTAATATATGATTCTACATAACTAGTACAAATAATCTTTAACCTATGATTTATAGGAGTGCCATTTTTTCGATATCTAATCAGGTTACATGCAATTGCTAAGAGATCGACATGATCTGAATGCGAATGGGTAATCAGAATATATTTTACTTTTCTGAAATCTACCGCACGTTCTATACCAACAGAAAAAGTATCCGGTCCAAAATCCACCATCAAGTCTTCGTTTACCAGAATAGCCGCTCGATGTCTTATATCTTTTCCCCTTTCCTTTCGTGCGTTCTCACATATCCTAAAATCAAATGACCGGTCATCATCTGGAACGCATAAAAAAAGGGCTGTCTTCGTGGTTTTATCCCCGTTGACCCCCATTCCAAGTTCCTGCAAATTCATCTCATCTTCCGAAAATAATCTTTTTGCTGCAGCTACACCCATAAACTTAAATTTAGAATTGCACATAATAATGATGGATCTTACGGTATCCGGAGCACCTTCTTTCAGCTTCCTGTAATTACTGACTGCAGGATGCTCATTTCCCATAGGGGAACGTACAACAAGTGTGTTCATACGTTTTTCCAGTTCCGTTTCCCCTGTCTCTTCATCCAGCACCCGGCTTTCTTCATTCATCAGTAATTGAACCTTCGGTAATGTTGGTTCTTCCATTTCAAGCCATACATAATAGAAACATGCCAGAAGATACATCGTTACCCCATCCTCCCAGAATGGTTCTCCTTTTGATGCATCCTGTGGTGTCAGGGAAGTCTGTATATTGGTTACCAGACGAATCAGATCTACTTCTGTTTTAATATAAACAAATGGATTATACATATGGCTCTTTCCAAAATCTGAGCTGATCACATCCAGACATTTGATCTGATACCCATTCTTTTCCATTGCTTTTCCATAATTCCGCAAGAGGTCTCCCTTAACGTCCAGCACAACAACTGAAGCATCATTCCGCAATAAATTAGGTGCAACAATCCGAAACGATTTTCCGGTTCCCGGAGCGCCTACCACGATCATATTATTATTGGCGATTTTCTTCCCACTTTTACTGATCGTAATATGCTGCGAAAGAATCCGTCCCTGCTTATCTCCTTTCGTTGCCATCACCTGTTTAGGGCCAGCCCATTCTGCTGACCCATGTTCTCTTCCCAAAACAAAATTTCGATGATAATACTGATAATGTATAATAAGACCCATCCATCCAAATGCTGCCAGGTATAAACACCCTCTGGTCTTCTCATTCCAGTAATTTTTCATCGGATGCATGAAAATATCCACCAATACTTCCTGATAATTGCTCATATTCACATCAGGATACAAAAACATCCCACTTATGTAATATCCTATAACTTCAAATACAACTAACAATAGCAGTGATCCTGCCCATGAAAACTTCTTTTTCCTCCACATTTTCTCACCTGTCTTTATCTTTTAAGCACTGGAATCCCTGCTGATTTTATAACATTTTTTACCAGTGTTTCTTTTTGTGCTCTGTCCAGCTTACGAGTCACTTTTTCAAAATGCTCTCCATACAATTCTTTTCCCAGCATTTGAGGTCCTAACGTAAATTTGGTTTTTTCTTCCGGATGGTATTTAAAAGTCCGATAATTTTTATTCAATTCCAGAAAACTGATATAGGTCTTGCCATCATCTGTGCGAAAAACATTATTTACGTCCAGTGCTAAATCCAGTTCCTCTTTTCCAACTGCGTTGTATGTGCCCGGAATCCGAGTCAAAAACAAACCCTGTTCTTCGCTGATATTCCGTACAAGAGCTTCATTGATCGTAATTTCTACCGTTCCGGGTTGTTCTTTCATGGATAAATACTTTCCATCATGCACAGAACTCATTTGGCTTCCCGGAACAGGAAAAACTTCTTCAAAAGACTTTTTTTCGCCTGGTTTTTCCATCTCTTTCAACCGTTCTTTGATATCACCGGAGGCTGTTTGCTCATAATCTCCCGGTGAAAGTTTGCCCATATTGATATACCCGTCCATCGTCATGCGTTCTGAATCCTGAATGGATTTTCCCTGTTTTAACATCTCTTTCTGATATAACTCAAACCATGCTCTGATATTCGGAGCATCCGCATTTGCATACATTACCTGGACATATCCATCACCGATATTTAAATCAGGAAGAACCGCATAATTAATCTTCAATCTATCCAGGTCTTCCCGCAGCTTTCCGACCTCGCCCTCCCATGGAATACTGACAATAGAGGTATTTCCTTCTGTCAAGTTGCGAAGCTTGATCGAATCTTTTTCTCCCCCCTGCAGATGGTTGATACAAAAATTCTGATACCATGCTTCTACCTTATTTGTGTGTGGTACATAGTAAGCGATCTGTGTCATTCCATCATTCGGATTCAGATCCGGAAGAACGATATAGGTAATCCCTAATTTTTTAAAATTCTCCCGCATCCCTGCAAGTTCCTCTGCCTGTTCTGTCGGAATATTTAAAAGCTGGAACTGACCCTCTGTCTTTTTTATAAAAGAATTAAAATTATTCATTTCCTTTCCCTTCAGAAGTCCTGTTTTCTCCATCTTCTTCATAAACTGGATCAATTGCAGGATAGATTTCACTGCTCCTTTTAAGAGATAATATTGTGTTTCCATTCCGATTCTGATAATCGTAAGTACCTCATTTCCATCATTCATATGATTCCTTTCCGGTATACTCTATACCACCCGACTATAATGTTCTTGATTTCTCTTTTTTATGGATTCCTTTCTTATCCGGAATCTCTTCCGGCAACACTCTGGGAATCTGATATTTCTTTTCGTAATTTCCAACTAAATATTCCGCTATTTTTTCTGCATCCGCACAGGCCCGAAACAATTCATTGGGATCAGCTTCTAATTCTTCCAGCCAGCTTTTCAAATAATCCGAGTGGTCCTGATAATTCTCTGTTTTCAATTGTATATTCAGATCCGACTCTATAAACATCGCTCCCAGTTCTGCCCGAAGTTCTTCCATTGAATAATCCGGAGAACCAAAAAAGCCGCCCATCTTACGATTTAGGCGACTCGGATGTCCGGTACTGTGTCCCATCTCATGAAAAACAACTTTTCCAAAACTTTCCATATCTTTAAATGTTTCTCTGAGAGGTAGTACAATCTGATCCCTTGACGGGGAATAATAGGAACGATTCTGGGCCAACTCATAAACAGGACATTCACTGCTCAGGATCATCTCATCGATTAATTTCTCTAATTCTTTTGAAGAACTTCTCTGCTCCTGATAAACTGGAAAATCCTGTATCTGTTGTGCATTAAATACTTTAAAATATGATACCTGCGGTCGTTCCAATTCTACAATGATCTTTTCTTTTTCCTGTCTTTCATTGACAATGATTTCTTCCTTTGTGAATATCCATTTTTCACATAGAATCCCCTGTTCCCCCTTTTTTGCATAATACCCTTTCTTTCGGTACTGATTCAATGTTGCCCATCGGGGATCTGTATATCCTTTTTCGACAACCGTATGCATCAGCCGCAAACGGTTGCCTCCTCGATATCGTACTTTTGATAATGGATTCTGCGGGCACAGCATCGCCCGATCCCATTCCGGAGCATTAAAAAAATATCCCTGTTTCATCATATCAATGACTTTTCTAACTAATTCTCTTCTGTTTTCCATGACAATGTCATATGCGCTGGACACACAACCACCTCTTCCCTATCCTGCAATTCCTCTTCCGGGACAATGTCTCCTTCATCCACAACGCCATAATAATTTTTTACCTTTTCTGCCTGGTTCATCTTTTCTCCTTATGGAAGTCTTGTTTTTACTGGTTTCCTGCTTCTGTGTGGTTTCCGATCCTTCTGAGATGTTTGAATCCCGCCTGCGCTTTCCTGTACCTTTCGCATTTCCCTTTGATTCCTTTCCTGCAGACGTGCGGCATCATCTCTCTTCTTATATTCCTCAAACGCCGGAAGAAGATTTTTCTCCCGTACAAATTCTAACAGCTGTGTATTTTCCCTTGTCATCTGACCGAGCAGTTGACCTAACTCAACCATCATCTCATAGATTTTTTCCTCTTTTTCCATAAACGGACGCTCTCCTTTTCAACAATAAATTTCGAATTCTTTCCATTGTCTCCACCTCAAAAGGTGTATATGCCATATTTCGAATGATATCCATAGAATCTCCCGCTTCTCTGCAGGCAATCAGATATTTTTTCTGTTCTAAAGAAAAATCTTTTTGCTGCAAAAGGAGGATAAAGTCTTCCTCCTCTTTTTTCCTTTTTCGCCGATAGAATATTTCACGGATTTTTTCACCCCAGGTTGGTCTTTTCAAATATTCCACAGGCATTGGATGACTTTCTGGTTCTCTTTTATCTTGCTGCTCTGGCTCTACCGCACTCTCTTCTGCTTCTTTCAACTCTTTTTGAGTAAACAGGAACTCACATAACTTCCGGCTTTCCTCCAATTGCTTTTCTACATCCTGCTTCAATTGTTCCAGCTGCTTTTCTACTTCCAGGTTCTGCAGATTTTGCTGTTGCCAATATTTATTGCGTACTTGTATAATTCCATTCGCTGTAAGCTCCGGCAGCTCTGCCAACAACTCTACCGGAACCTGATCCAGCAATGCCAGGTATGTCCACTCACGATTTGTAAACGACAGACCGGGAATCGAAATGAAATCCAGCTTTTCACGGGAGATTCCCATATTCGCCGCTATCCGGACCTGCCAGCATCCGATTTCATCTAATCCCTGTCTGCGTTTTTCATCCAGATATTCTTTTAATTCATCGTTTCGCATAGTGCTCCTTTCCTTCTGATGTTGTATTTTCTTTCAATGCGGTATTACCCAAATTCAACGGAGTTTTGCCTACTGCGGATTCTTTTGTCTCACGCAGGATCCGATTCACAATTCTCAGTTCTGCCTGAAGCATTTTCATTTGGTCCTCTTCTCCTGATTTTTTCATCTGCTGTTTTTGACTTTTTAAATCTGTCTGCTGTTTTTTCAACTGTTCGATCGTACAGATCTGGTATTTGATCAGATACCCACACTGCTCTGATAATTGATGGACTCTGCAGATATCCTTGCGGTATCGCTCTCCACGAACCGCATAGGGACTATTAATGTGTTTTGCCCGGTATGCACGTTTCAGATATCGAAACTGCAGACCAGTAATATAAAAAACAGACTGTCTGGTATATGGCACGTACCTGTTACCGGTAGTTTTCAATACTGGCGAATACCTTAAAGTTTTCTTTTGAGGAACAATAGATACATACGATTTTTCCTGAATTCTTTTCTTTAGTTCTGCTATGCCATATTCCCTGCCCAGGGTATAATTCCTGTGCCCCCTTTTCATCTCCTCCGTATAAAACGTAAGATAAGTTTCTTTCCGTTTTTGCGAATATCCTTCTCTGATCCGATACCCCATAAGTTCCATCTGCCAAAGAAAATCTTTATAATCCATTGCTTTCCCAACTGCAGCATCTATATCTGCCCTTATCATACTGGAAAAGGTAGGATTTCTCTCTTTTTCTGCTTTCCACTCCGCATAATGTTTTCTTTCCTTCTTTTCCTCCGCATAAACCAGCTTTGGCAGTCCCATCTGCTCGCACAATTGGTCTGTAACTGGTTGGATCTTCTTTTTCCAGTCATCTTTTTCATAACGATATTTGTAACCGTCTGTGCGTGATACAGAATTAAAGATCACATGGCCGTGTATGTGTTTGTGATCATTATGCAATGCGAATACATAATCGTAGTTATCCTTTAGATATTCCTCGCACCATCTTTCGACTAATTTATACACCTGCTCTTCATTGGCCTCTCCCGGTTTAAAACTGATGATATAATGATATCCCTGTCTTCCATACGGTTTTTCATACAATTGTTTTGTTCTGAGAAATGTCTGATAGATCTCGTCCGATGTATATCCACTGTTGCCACCTGTTAAAACCGTTTTTTCTGTCTTCTCAGGATTCAGAATATAATGAATGGCATTTTTTAAATGTTTTCCCGGATTTCCTCTGGAGGCTTCCTTCATATGTCCTAATTTTGTTATTGCCATTTAATCTTCCAGTTCTTTTAATAATCGGTATACTTTCTGCAACTCATTTTTCAATACCTCTCCATCATCAAGAAAACTAATACCCGCATTCATTCTGGCTGTCACCTGATTGATGTTGATTCCTATTTTCCGGATCTGATAAACCAATTCATTCAGATTTCTTTCTTCTTTTTGAGGTACTGCATTCTGCAGGAGTAATTTCCTGCAGAATGCAGACAGATTTCCATCAGCCTGTTGTTTTAAAATTGCAAAATCTTTTTCAGTTAATCGGATATCAATATGTCTGGTCTTCCTTTCTTTTTTCATATGCTTTTATGGATTACCAATTTTTTATTTTGTTCTGCCACCTCCGGTGTCACTTCTTTTCCATGCACCAGCATCTGAATCTCCTTTCCGTCATATCGGTAGATGTGATCGGAGAGACGTTCTGCTTCTTCTACTTCATTCTGGTTAATCATCTGTACCATAGCTTCCAGTTCTACCGGATCGGCCTTCTCCGCTGATATAACAATCAGCTCATGCACACTTGACGGAAGAATATACAAATCTCCCATCTCTCTCCTAAGTTGCTCAAATGCTTCCGAATTCATAATGGAGGTGGCTCCATATTTCCGTTCTTTATTTGTAACAATGTACATTCTTGGATTTTCAGGATCTCTTGGCATACCAAGCAGACTTTCCATCGTAAATACAGAAACTGGATTTTTCTCTGCACTATTATTTTTCGCCTGGCTAATGAGTTCCTGTGTAGTTTTTCCCCAGTGTTTCATCAATTTATTTGTGACTTTGATCTCAGCTTCTTCGCTCACCTTAACCACTGGAATAACTGCCAGATTTAAAACACACTCATGTGGAATTTCTTTCAAATACGCTTGATTTTTCTGGTAATTAATGACCATAGGGAAAATATCCTCTTTAATTTCTTCATAATTGTTAATGCGTTCCCCTTGCATTTTCATTCTGTCTTTTTTATGCATATCCAGCGAATCCACAATTACTTTTTGGGCCTCTCTCGCCAGCACATCTATTTCTTTTCCCTGAAGATAATTGGAATAATAATCATCCGGATAGATAACAACTCCGATTCCCGGATCTGAAATTGCTAAAATCCCTTTCTGAGTCTGGTTAACTTTTTTAACAGTTTCTTCTCTTAACTCTATTTCTTCCGGCATAATTCTATCCAGCGCATCCATAAGTGCAATGGCGAATTCTTTTTTTTCAAACATTTTTCTTTGTCCTCCGTTTAATCTTTTCTGCAATAAATTTTCATGTAGAAATGCTCTTGTTTCTCCTTGTAGCTTTCCGTATCTCCACTTCTCATCCATCTGATCGTTGTTTTTGAAACTGAACATTTCTCCTGTTGCACCACCGACAATGACATGATCCAAAACCGGTATGTCGAGAAGATTCCCACAATCTTCCAATCTTTTCGTCAACAGTATGTCCTCTCTCGATGGCTCAACACTTCCACTGGGATGGTTATGAACAAGAATCACATTCGCTGCATTCGCTAAAATAGCACTTTTGAAAACTTCTCTGGGACTCACCAATGCTGATCTAATACTTCCTACACTGACAATGTTCATATTGATGACCTGACCATTTGTTTTCATATTGAGCACACACATCACTTCCCGGTCGTAGTAAGCAAGTTCTTTTGCCACAAGCTCCTTAACATCCTCCGGACTATGCAACGGCTTTTCACTGTACAGCGATGGTTCTTTTACCAACCGGATATTTACTACTTCCAGTTCATTTTTCTGCATTCTCGATGCCAACTTCCAGAATCACCCCTTCCGGTAACTGTTCCACCAATACCCGCAGTTCTTCTTTCGTAACCACTTTTCCCGTATTTTTCAGGTATGCCAAAAATCCTGCAGCATCTTTCCAAGCATTGGTTTCCTTATTTTTTTCACTCATAACAGTCTCCTAACCAATGACTACGATTTGTTTTCCGTTGCGTTCCACCAGGATTACTTCGGTGGATTTTTTAATCTCTTTTCGTGATTCCTGCAGATATTTCTGCACGTTTTCTTTGATATTCTGATCCATATGTCTCTCCTTTCCGGGTACAAAAAAAGCACCTTCTTTTGTAAAAGTGCTTATCCATGTATCCCTATTTTATTTGCCTTACCGCTGTAATGCCATCCCGCCCATCGATGGCCTATGATCTTCTTCGGGGCCTAACAATAATTTTACCGGGAAACTGCCAGTAACTTATCAAAATCCCCCAGGATTTTGGCAAGATACGCATTTTGTCCGACAAAACACATCTTGTTAGGGAAAGGCCCCTAAGACCCCTTTTATTATAGTTGTATTTCTTCCTTTACTGGTAATCTGCCGGAAGATATTGTAACTCCTCATTTGACAATTTTATCTTCATCTGCTATCGTATAAATATAAAAAGGACATTACTGGTAGACAGCTAAGCCCCAATTATTGGTCTTAAAAGAGTAACCGCAAACCTTGGCGAGGGGCGGTTACTTTTTTGATTGATTTATGTACGCAATTAAAATTGATACAACAATGCTTTCTATCATCAAGATGATAGAAAGCATTTCATAATCAGTCATATAGTTTGCCCTCCTTTCCCAGATTTCCTTTTCAGGATTTCTATGTAATCAGAGGGTTCAGTCTCTCTGTAAGAGGACTAACCGCCTAGCTTTTCCCAGTAATGTCTACGGCTATTCTAACAAAACTATTTGATAATTGCAATCTCTTCTTTTATTCAAAAGAATATCGATATTCACCATCATAGTCTACATGGATCACCGTCTCATCTTTCAATTTTAAATCAAACTGTGCCTTTACATCTTCCACTTTTAAGTTTCCAGAATATACTGCATAAGTATCTCCTTCCCGGTCTTCATTAACCAAAAATATTGCAAGTCCTTCCGGAAGAGCTGATGCCTTTTCCCCAAGAAAGTCCGCCAGTTCCACAGGCGCTTCAAGAATTTCCATATCCGCATATGGAACCACCGGAGGTTTCGTAGGTTCCGGCGTTGAAACACTCTCTATTTCGCTCTCCTGTGACGATTCTTCCGGTTCTCCTTTATCTCCCAGAAGCTCCTTTTCTTTTTGGATATCTTCCAGTGTTTTATCGGTCGGTTCGATCTCTGCCTGATACGGATGATATTTTCCCAGCAAAATCGTTCCTTCTTTGTTATCCAGCTGCAGATAAAAGGAATGCGTATCTGATTGAATATCGTAGCCGATATATGCTAACACAACTGCATTCTTAGCAGGAATCTGATGCTCTTTTCCGTACTCCGTTAACTTTTCCTGCAGCACCCAGTCCCATCCATTAAATATAGTTTTCATATACCCATCCAGATGGATCTGTATCACATCCGATTCTTCCTGAAGCTTTTTGATATCCTCCTCCGGTTTTTCTACATCTTCTTTTTCCGCTCTCAATGGTATCTCCAATTGTTCTGTGGGTTCTGGAATCACTTCGTTTTCCTCTGCCTGTTTCTGTAGTGCCATTATAATGATAAAAAGAATCAATGACAGAAGTATGGCTGCTGTTCCCATCCATACCAGTAGCTGTTTTCTTCGTTTCCAATATCGTAATTTCATTTTCTCACCTTTCTTATTGAGGTCTTGCATAAACGCCTATATTACTGGGTCTATATGCATCACACACCACTCCATATTTTTTGCCCTTGGCATGTACTTTTTTCCCATCTCCGATATAAATTGCTACATGATTGATATTTTTATATCGTCCATTCTGTTCATGAGAATAAAAAATCAGATCACCTGGCTGAAGCTCCGCTTCCGTGACACCCATGCCATTTGACTCCAGATATCGTGCTTCTTCTGCGGCTGACATACCGGAAAGGTAATGAATTCCAACTTCCGCATACAAACGATACACCAAAGATGAGCAGTCATAAACACCTTCTCCATCACGGTCATCTTGACTATACCTGCACCCTACTTTCGAAAGGGCCAATTCAGCAATCTTTTCATTCCCTATGCCGCTTGGCCTTTTCCAGCTCCAATTAATTTTGCCATAGCCGCTTGGCGATGTATCCGGTTCATAGATATCCAATTCACCTGACAATAATTTCAGGCAGTCTTTTTTTTCGTCTCTCCATCTGGGCGCTTCCTGATGGAAACCGCCTCTTCGATCCAGCATATTGTCATATGCGATCTTAATCACTTCTTCCGGTGTACTGGATGCAGTTACGCCTTGAAAATAGCGCAGCAACGGTGCTGCACTTCCATATCCCCCATCTCTGATAGAAAAGCTCACGATACAAGCCTTTACGGCATCTGGTGCATTCACAAAATCATACTCATAGTGATCCGATAATCCCTGTGCTGCTTCGACAAAATAATGTTCATAGGTAAAGATTGTCTGATCAGCCTCAAACCGTGCTTTCTTCTCACTCGCATACTCCTTCCAGATTGTCTTAAATTCATGATCTTCCGCCAGTCCTCCTACTGGTAATCCAGCATAAGGAGCAAACTCTTCATACTCATCCGGTCTCGTTTCATAACACCAGTCTACAAAATCATTTAATCCACTTCCCGCTGTTGCATGAAATTGATATTCCCCATATGCCAGACCGCCAATACCTCCTATGGCTCCTGGCTCTCCATGCGATTCATACTTTGCTGAAAGATAACACGCCGGGTCCTCCCTGGCAGACAGACTGCCAACTCCGGATGAACCAAAAATCCCGATGAGGCTTATCATAGCTATAATGATATAGCAAAAAATACTGAGCGCAATCAGTGTCAAAATCAAAAAAGGGATCCCTACAAGCAGGAAGTGAACGACAATGCTTCCTAAATGTTGGAAGAACAAAAATGCTGCCAGATACCCTTTTTTGTCAACTTCTTGATCCCCTGGATTTTTCTGTGCATATGCATTTTTTGCATTTTCCATTAGCTGCTCATGGGTCATTTCATCTCTCTGCAAATTTTCCTGAAAAAATTCGGCTGTTCTTTTTGCTGCTTTTATCGCTGCCCGGACTGCCGCAGGAGCTTTATCAGTGATACCTCTCAAATGCTCCGTTGCGGTTTGAGCCTTTTCTCCCTGCTCTTTTGTATTCCGAGTGCTGCTCAGTGTTTCCTTGTGACTCCCTTTTCCCTGTTGGCTACCTTTTTCTGTCTGCCACTGGCGGGTCGTTTTTGATTGTTTTTCTGTTTTTAAATGCTTGTCTTCTGTCTCCTCCACATCGATTTTATCCACGGCATTCCATCCGCTATCTTGTGCAGCCGAAAAATTACATGGATCCTTCATCCGCTTCCTTGCTTTTTTATGGTATATCGCTTTCTTCCTGGGAGAAAGCTTCTCCCATTTCTTTTTCTCCTTTGGATTTAAGAATACTCCTGGATCTTCCAAATTCGTTTTTTCTTTGCGAAATGTCTGTACTGAATTCCGAATATCCATCTTTGCTACCTGAAGCTCCCGGGATGTTTTGGAAAGACTCTGCGTTTTTGTTTTCATCAATTTCATAAGCGTATACCCTTATTGATGAAAGGAAGTATGATACAGCCCGTACAGTGGATTGTTCTTCAGAATCCTGCTGTCACAAAGCAAAATATCCTTTCCCCATACAATCACACACTGTCCGGGAATGTCTTCATTCAGTGCTGCATATTCTGTTGAAGAAAGCTCGATGATATCTGCGATCTCCTGCCTGTCCACTCCTCCCTGATCAAAGAAACACTTAAACTCGCAATTCGTTACAAGATATTTTACAGTGGGATTTGCCAATGCTGCAGACATATTCTGTACAACTAAGGTACAGATTCCGCCAAACTTCCGGTATGTAAGAAAAGCCTTGTTCAGCTGCTCTGCAGAACTTTCTGTCCTGCAGACTACCTGTCCTTCATCAATAATGAAATGCGTAGCCCTTTGATATTTCTGGTTATAGTTGATCCGTTGAGACAATAGATGCATGACCACCAACATCACCGGTTCCCACATCTCTGACGAAATATTTTTCAGACCAAATACTACAAATCGGTTGCGGATGTCCAAATTGGAGGAACGTGCGAACATATCAAAGGTTCCGGTGCAATAGGCTTCCAGAGGTTTATATATTTCTCTTGTTTCCTGTTCATCCCGGGGATTCTCTTTTTCATATTCCTGAAGTAAGTGGTAAAAATCCGAAAGCAGAGGCTGCCGATGTTTTCTGTCCTGAAAAGCTTTTTCGTAAATCTGCATGACACATTTTGTAATGATGGATTTGTGGATTCCTGTTGGAGACATCCCCTTCATGATTGCATAACAAAAAGCTTCTGCAAAAGATGCCTGTTCTGCAACAAACAGATTCCATACCGAAAGATCCTCTGAACTTCTCACTTCTTCCGGAATATCAAAAAGATTTAAATAAATCCCGGACTGTGCGGATAAATCAAAAAACTGCCCTCCCAATGTGTCTGTCAAACTATGTAATTCATTTTGCGGATCAATGGCAAATACATCATCCTCGCTTCCGATCAGTGTCTGTACAATCTCCACCGATTTCAAAAACATACTTTTTCCACTGCCGGTATGTCCGGAGATCACTCCATTTCCATTTTTTAAACGCTTACGGTCCAGCATAACTATATTTTGTGTCACCCGGTTAATTCCACAGAACTGTCCTCCCGGATGAATGATATCCTTGCTGTAAAACGGTTGAAATGCAACCAGTGAACTGGTGAGCATACAGCGCATGCAATCTACTTCCCTCGCCCCGATCGGAAGTGCCGTATGAAACGCTTTCATCTGCCGGAAGTTATACGTTACAAATTCAATGCCGCCCAGCCCTTCTCCAATGAATCTGACCGCTTCGATACGATTTCTCAGTTCTTCTTCGCTATCTGCAAGCACCGTTACCAGCATGGAAAAGAAATATCCATTTTCATCATTATCATCCAGCTGTTCCAGATATCCTTCGATCTCCTCCTTCTTTTTCTGCTTTTCATACGATACACCGGCGACAAAGTTTTTCGCTTTCATGTGTCGTTCCTGTTCCATATGAATCGCACGTTCATTATTTCTTCCTGCAGCCATCAATTTGTTTCTTACCGCAATCCGGGGAATTGGTGCATGATCTAGCGTAATCATCGAAGGAAATGTCAGATTCCCTAGCTCTGCCATTACCTTACTTTCATCTAAACTATTGGGAAGAGTCAGCGCAAAAAGGACCGATACATATTTTCCATCGATCTCGATATAATCTTTATGACTCTCCATGTAGGAAGGTAAGATTTCATTTTTCCAGTTTCTCTTACTTTGTATCATGGAATCCCAGCTCCAGGAAAACCTGGACTCCTTTCCATGCCTGTACATGCCAAACAGAGTCCGCAGACGTTCCACTGCATTCATTGGCTCCAACCGACTTTTCACAGCCTCAAACAATGGCTCTAAGATAGCATCCAGTCCAATAAAATATGCTTTTGCTTCTTCATAATTCTTTTTTCTTACGGTCAGTACCAGATACCGTGTCTGGCATATTTCCGGTTTTCCTCTTTTTAGGCCCTCCTTGATCCATTCATTATTGTTTCTTCCTAGTTTTCCATATACTCCATCCTCTGGATAAAAGATCTCCTGATAAAACTGTTCCATATCTCTCCCGGCATTGGAAACAATAATCTTGAAATCCACATTGATAGAATTCAGTATCTTACATAGTGTTAATAACACTGCTTCCTTCTCTTTTTCATCTTTCAAGGTGTAATTAATGTCTTCCAGCAGATATACCCTGTCAAACAGTCTTGTATCTTCCCCGGGTTCAATCTCAAAAATTCCATCTTCTGCTATGCTATGGATCGGAATCGTATCTCTGACATTCCCCGGTACTTTTACGGTTCTTTTTGTCTTCTGCTTATACTGTTGAAACCCGATATTGCCTGTCATGAGACTCATCACCTCTTCCCTCCCTTCCAAATCGGATTCTTATACCGTCTTCTTTTGACGGTTCTCTGTTTTCTGCTTCTTTTCTCCCTTCCCCGATCCATGCTCTTTTCTCTTATTTTCTCTGCTTCTCCGGCTTCATAGCAAAGTTTGTTTGATTTTTTTTCTTCAAATACTTCTCTGATTAGCTCCAGTAAATTCATTCCCTGATAACGATAAAATCCATAGACCAACAGCGGGATCGCTGGCGGCACACCTGTATAAATCACCGTATTTAAGGGAACATGATAGGTGTAATAAAACCACATACTGACAGCTGCCGCCATAGACAGGGCAATTCCGATGCAACATACTTCCTGCATGGAAAATCCACGCCAGCTGTCATCCTTATATTCTTTTTCAAAATCTTTGTTGATGTTAATGTTCATATCCTTATTTCTCCTATAGTGCAAATGATCTTCTTAAAAGTCCCTCTGCGCCCTTGACAGTTCCTGCAGTAATCGCCATCGTCATCATTCCTTCCAACACACTCACGGTCCACTCTGCCACAGTTCCTTCCAGAGAAGAAAAGACGATCAATCCTCCGGTCAGCATCCAATCAGCAATAAGCAATGCCAGAGCAATGACAACCACTTCAAAAGTCGCTCCCAAAAATGATTTTATCCATGCTACCGCTGTCTGTGAAATTCCTCTGTCTCCACTCATAGAAGATAAGGCGATCGGACAGAACAGAATGACCAGATACAGGTTCAAAAACCTCTTGTATACCGCAAACAAAATCATAAAACTGCTGATCAATGCTACAATCATAAATACCAGACCCCAGGCCAGATAGGTCAGCATTTCACCGATCTGTGGGTCTGCAGGTGTCACGATGGTCAATGAGTTATCACTGATCGTAGAATATGACAATTGAGATGCCATACGGAAAAACAGTTTGATTAGTGGAATGGCATTTGTCAGGAGAAATTCTGCAATAATCAATTTGATTCCATAAGTAACCAGAAGCTCAATAGTTATACTCTTTCTGAAATCGGTAATTTCTTTCAAAAAACCAATCGATAAGAAAATCAAAAGCAAAGAACTTCCTATCACAAAAAAAGTAGGGTACAACTCTGAAATCACTCGACTCCACACATCTCCATTACCAATATCCATGGGAGTCGTTACCAGCATCATTTTTACGCAGCTCATACACGCTTTCCATATCGAATTGGCCGGATAAATCATGTTAAATGCCCCTACCAATAATTCTTTGATCCACTCTGCCATATCTTTATCCTTTCAGGAGTGTATAGATCTCCGGTGCCGACATGCATAAAAATCCGGCAGCAATTTTTTTAAATGCACTTGCCTGCATGATTCCATCGTTGCCCATCAGGGAATTCGCAAATTCAAAAATTCCCCAAAGCAAATAGAAAGTCCCGATCAGACTGATTAACTGTCCTAAGAAGTCACGAAATGTATTCAGACTCCCAAGCGCAACACTGGCATCTGCAGCGTGAACCGGCATTGTTATAAACAAACTGAGCACTGCCCCTAATGCGATCCGATGCAACATTTTTTTCATTCGCATATGTTTTTTTCTCATCATTTTTCTTCTATCTCCCCTTGATTAATCCTGCACAAAATGCAATTGCCGCCAGTAACCCAATGATTGAGAACCGAATGATAGTTCCTCTGAATTTTCCAAGGGGTAATAACCATGCTGCGATTCCACACCCAATAGACACCAGCAACAATATGACCAAAATAACAATAATTTTTTTCTTCTTATTCATGTTCTGCTCCTCTCTTCACATCAGCTTCTCAAAGTTTTACGCAAAAGGAGTCCTGCATTCAGCAGAACTCCTCGCTTTTTACATTTCTTTATTTTTCTTTCTTACAGGGAAGTCGTTTGATATCCGGCTTTTTTCTTTTCTTTAAAATGACGGATACCAGAATCCCTGCCATTGCCAGAACTGCAAGTCCAACATACAGTAGTGCAATCTGACTGGCATCTCCTGTCTTTACCGGTTTACTGGTAGAAGTTGTTGTTCCGGGTTTCTTTGATGTAATCGTAACGGTCTTTTCTTTATGCAAAGTCACAGTCTGACCCATATCCTCAATGTCTTCATGTGCTGCGATCTCTCTTCCGTTATAGAAAAGTTTCTCAAAGACTACAATTTCTTTTTCACCCAATGTAGAACCGTCAAATGTGAATTCCAATTCAATACTGCCCGCTTCACTTTTTGCAGTAAAGGTTTTCTCAGCCGTAACTTTCTTACCGTCAATCAGCAATGGTTTTCCTGTTTCTTTATCCATCAGGATTCCTTTGACGGTGTATTCCTTACCCGGAATCAGATTGTTAGATTCTACTTTATCTACAATCGTGACCTCTTTTTGGGCGATACCTTCATTTGTTCCAGTTGTCTTATCTGATGCTGTCGTCTTTATCTCAGGATTTTGAAACTTCACCGTTTGATTTTTATCATCCAGATCTTCATGTACTGCAATTTCTTTTTCTTCATAGAAAAGTTTCTCAAAGACTACCGTTTCTTTGCCCTTTAATCCTGATGCATCGAAAGTAAATTCCAGTTCTACACTTCCATCTTTTTTCCCGGCAATAAATGTTTTTTCAGCGGTCACTGGTTTTCCACCAATCAAAAGCGTTTCTCCGGTTTCTTTATCCATCAGTGTTCCTTTGACGGTATACTCCTTTCCCGGAATCAGATCCTGATAACTTACCTTATCCATTTTCATCAGTTACAAATGGATGAGATTCACCTGTCGTTTTACTGGTAATCGTAAATTTTACATGAGCCATTCGATGTAAGGTTCCATCTTCTGCCTTTACCAACTGTAAATCTCCACGTTTCACCTGGTTCTGCGCTGCAGTATCTTCTGTGTTCAATTCTACAATCTTTCCATTTTCACGAATAGAAAATTTCTGTGTCAGGTTTTCACCTTCCGGCAAATAACCAACAGGAGCTTTAGTTTCTGAAATCTGGTACTCTCCATACGGCAGAATGTTATTTTTTGTAAGTGCCACACCTTCCTGATCTGTCACAAGTGTCATAATGACAGCTCCGACCGGATAAGAAACACCATCTACTATTACCGGCTGTTTACTCTGATTCGTAATAGTAAATTCTGCTCCTTCCAAGGTTGCACTTCCCTGCGGTACTTTTTCATGAAGTTCATAATCCCATTTTTCAATTTTCACGCCACCACGAATGACCTTATTCTGGGCTGCTGTTTTTTCGGTATTCAGTTCTACCAGTTCTCCGTTTTTTCGGATTGAAAAGTTCTGAGTAAGATTTTCTCCTTCCGGCAGATATCCATCCGGAGCCTTTGTCTCTGAAATTTGGTATTCTCCGTATGGCAGAACATCATTTTTTGTAGATGCTATCCCTTCTTCATCACTCTTAATGGTCATAATCTCTTTGCCTTTTTCATAGGATTTACCATCTACAATCACAGCCTTCGCACTCTGATTTGTAATCGTAAATTCTGCTCCGGCTAAAGTTGCTGATCCCTGTGGAACTTTGTTCTTTGTTTCAAAATCCCATTTTTCAATAGATACACCGCCCCGGATGACCTTTTCCGAAACAATGACCTCGTTGTAAACATCTACAGGTTCAATCGTTCCTTCCCCTTTTATTTGTCGGACAAAAATCTGAGAGTCTATCAGATATCCGGAAGGAGCTTTTGTTTCCTGAATGGTCACTGTTCCTAATGGAAATGTTTCATATCCATTAGAATCTTTGTAGAAATCGTCTCCTGATACTTTATAGGAATCCAGTAATTTGCAGATTCCCTGCTCATCGGTTTTTAATACCCATGAACGGGCAGCCTCGATTCCCTGCGCTTTCGGATCACTGTCATAATATCCTTTGTAATATTTTACAGTAAATTCCGCGTTCTGAAGAGAGGCACTACCCTGAGAATTATCCTCTGCAGTGTCCGCATCCCGCTTTCGTAATACCACATTAATTGGATCATTCTGTGGAATATCTGTTACTGTAACAACAGCTGACTCTGCATTTAAAGTAATCGCTTCGGACCAATTAGGATTTAGTGCAAAACCTTCGGGTGCTTCTATTTCTTTTAGCCAATAGGTCCCATACGGTATACTTTCACTGACTGCTTTTCCTTCTGCATTTGTAGTCATCTGTGTAATCAGGTTACTGTCTTTATCATAAACACCGTAAACAGCACCCTCCAGACTATAACATCCATTTCCCTCCGTCATCGTTGGATTCGAAGATACCTTCTGCATACTGATGTTTCCTTTTGGAACACCTGTTTTTTCTAACCAGCACATGTCCTGCTGGTTTCCACTGTATGCGGCATATGCAGTATACTGTTCCATGATATCCGGATGCTCTGAAGCCCACTTCTGGACTGTTTTGATATGATTCACATAGTCCTGTGCAGGTCCGGGATCTACTCCTTGTAAAGATCCACAATATACATAAGACACACAGGCATGAGTAATACAATAAATAGATTTTTTCGCTTCCTCAAGCGGAACTCCCAGTTCAACCAATGCATCTGGTGACAACATCGGGTATGGACCTTCATAAGCACACAGCAACAATGCTTTGATCGTATCATTGTCTAAGATCGATACAGTAGCTGGTCCTGATGGAGAACTTTTATGCGGCTCCATACAATATGCCGGGTAACTGCCTGTCTCCGAATTTACGGTAAACATATGAGTGCTCCAACTCATATAAGGGATTTCCACTCCTTTTACGATCGTACATATAGAGCCTTCACTTGCTAGAAGAGAAGGCGTATTTTCATCTACGATTTCTGCAGTTCCTAAAGTTTCTCCCAATGACTGATTCCCAATATCTGTTCCCAGTTCCGGTAAAGCCATTAAGTCTATCCACTTTTCTTTTGATTCCTCTGCAATATCATCCTGTTTTTCTTCCAACGTTTCTTCTTCCTTTATAGTTTGTTCAGTAGCGTTTTCCTCCTTCACTTCATTTTGTCGCTCTGTTTCTTTATTTTCAAAATCAACCTGCACAGTAAAAGGATCTGAAACTGTGATATCTCTTCTATAGCTGCTCTCTGCATTTAAGATATCCAAATTTTCTTCCAGTTCTACTTCTTCATTTGTATGAGACACCGTATAACGTTTCACCAAAGAACCGTCTTCCGGTATAGCTTCTGTTCGGAGCGTATTCCCTGGCACACTCTCTAAGGTTAATGTCTGCCCTGTCTCAACCATGTATTCTTCTCCATTGATATCCGTAATTTTTAATTTTCCACATCCATCAACAGTAAAAGAACCCTCTACCATCTGATCCATATCCTTTTTCGCAGCATATGCGGTTCCTGGAAATGCAGTACAGCACATCATTACCGCCATAATGCTACTGATAACTCTTTTCCACCTTTTTGTTTTCATATCTCCTTAACTCCTTAGTTTTTTCCAAAAACAAAAGCACCTCATAGCGAAGTGCTTTTACCAACACGTATATATTTTTCTCCCGGCGGTCCTCGAACCTGATCCTCTTTTCTCATTTTTTCCTTTCCCCTGAAACATCTGAAGAAATTTTCTTTCCTCAAAATATCTTCTTTATTATTTCACTGCTCCGCATTCCTTGCATTTATAGCCTTTTGGAATAGTTTCATCATATGCCTCCTGAACAATCGCTTTTTCCTCATGCCCCTTTGCCTCATGAAAAACAGTCTCTGTTCCAGTCTGAACATTCTTCATCTCATTCCTCCATTGTCGACAAACATCATTTAAATGTTCATTCGGATTTCCTTCTATTTCTATTCCACAAGTAACACAAACGGCTTGCTCTTTTTGCTCATAGACAGGCACTTCCTCTTCCCATGCTGGAAACTCTTCAATCCAAACATCTTTTATGACTGCCTCATGGTGAATAATCTCCGTCTGCTCCTCCCATTCGTGTATATGTATATTTTGAGCAGATGATTCTTCACCTTGCTCTGAAACCGGAATATTTCTTTTCTCCTCTTCATAATCAGAATTTGTCCGTACCTCTTTTGTATCATTCTTCTTTGTATCACTTTTCTTTTTTTCACTCACAGATACCTGTTTGGGACTCGTATCTACTGTTTTTTCCACTGGCTTCTTTTCTATATCTTCCTGCTTCTCTGACAGTTCTTCTTTCCTGTTTTCACTTTCAACGTGATCTTCCTCTTTAGCAATCGTCTGAATACGCTTCTCCACCACCTTCCTTTCATCTTCTGCTTTCTGAACTTCTGCAACCATTTTGATCGGCTCTATTTCATCCTTTTTGTCAGCACACCCACTTGCACATCCGATAGCTAATATACTGAACCCTACCACCATATATACTTTCCAACGCTTCATACCTTTTCCCTCCAAACATTTTACATAAAACCGGAATTCCTATATAATTCCAATTCCTCACGCATGAGCATCCTCAGTTCTTCCATGAAAGATTCCGGACACACCTCCATTGGTTCGGCATATGCAAGTACCGCATGGAGAATATAGTCACTCATAGAATTATATTTTTCCTTATCATAATTCTGTATTTTGATTAATGCTTCCGCTTCCGATGAATTTTCCAACCGGACTCTTAAATCAATTCTTTTTCTTTTTTCCATGCTTCTGATTCCATTCTTTCAAAAATTTTTCCTGCTGTATATCATCCAACTCTTTATCGCATTTTGAACCTCCGGGCAGTAAAACGATGACCAGTACAAAAAATCCCACCAAACAATAAATCAGCATCATCTTTTCTCAAAGACCTCCTAAAGTTTTTTTACAATCTGGTGTTTCTGTTTTCTCTAAAAGTTTCTGACACTCTTTTAATACTTTGTTCGTAACCTGTTCCCTTAGACCCGCTGTCGAAAAATAAACGATATCCTTATATCCAATCTCTGTTTTGATCTGTGGAAAGGAAACGAACATCTTGTCCTTCCCCTGCAAAACACAAATATGGCTGAACTTCACGCCTTCGCAGGTCACATTCGCATAAGCCACAAATTTTCCTCTTTGAACAAGCTTAATTTCAACTTCAATAGCGTCTTCTTTTATTGACTGATTCATTTGCTGATTCAATAAATTCTTTACTGCGCTTTTAAATATCTCCCGATAAAGTTTTTTATCCATTCTGCAGATTTCAAGATAATCCCTCTCTTTTGGAAGTACCGGCAAAGACATATAAAATGTTCCTGGCGATTTCTGACTCTTCATAATCCGGATCCCTGTTATAACAATTTTGCTATTGATTACAACATGTCCGTACCCCAGTTGTGTCTCTGTTTCATGCAATTTCATATACGGCAGGATATAATTTTCCTGCTTTTCATTCAGCAATTCCATTTTCAGTTCTTCAAATATTTCTTCCCAGTCACTCATCTACATCCTCCTTTTTACTTTGCGACAATATGACGGGAAGTTCATTGTCTATGAAGCATTCCCATCCCTACTTCACGACAATTTGTCGAGAGGTTCTTTGACCTTATCCATACAGATCATGATTGACCTCGGCCCGGTAATAATGATTGATTGTTGACGGAGCATTAAAAATACTAGTCAAAAGATATGCCCTCACGTTGCGTATCTTTGTTGTATTATCATGCAAACATTCAAGCACATACTGAATATGCGAAGAATCCACTTTCAACAGCTTATTTTTTACAAACTGATAAGGATACTCTACATTTCCGATAAACATGTTCTCACGTTTGAAACTAATCGTCTCTGCTATCAGCTCAACCATCTCGTCTATATACTGCTGATCGCCCAGCCTGCATTCCTGGATAAGAGTATCGTAATCAATATTGTCTTTCACAATAGCTGTATATGCGTTTATGACATCCATCCCATCCATCCTGCCGTTTTGTCTTTTTGTTTCTTCGCTTGACGGATTGATAAGATGGATATTATTCCTATCATTATCACTTAAATCAGTATTATTATAATAAGTATCATTAGGGTCGGTTTTTCCGACCTCAGGACTTCGGTATTCTCGACCACGATAAGTCGGTTTTTCCGACCACGACAGGTCGGTTTTATCGACCACGGTAGGTCGGTTTTTCCGACCACGATAAGTCGATTTTTCCGACTGTGATAAGTCGGCAGTTCCGACCTCATCAAATTGCAGTTCCCTGCCTTCTGTTTCCGGCTCGATAGATTCCGGTTTCTTTTTCATAACAAAGCTTTTCACATAGATAATATCCGGTTTTCCAAAACCCTGTTTTACCCTTTCTATGAGTCCTATTCCCTTTTTTGTATCTAACTCTGCAAGAGTTTTCATCCCTTTATCCCTGCCGCAATTCATGTACTTCATAACCTGTTCTAACGAGAAAATGATGTACACTCTGTTACTCTCATCTATCCATCTATTTTTAATGGACAACGCCATCCTGTCCAGCATCAAACCATAAAGCACCTTGGCATCACTGGACAGGTTGCGAAAATAATCATCAGTAAACAACACCTTCGGGATTCGATAAAAAGCAAACTGCTCTGATTCATAATCATGGAAATAATCAAACTCCACATTGTACTTCGCCATTTTGCTTTTCCTCCTTCCCTCTTAATGTTTTTTCTTCCAATCTTCCAGCAGTTCAAAAATGACCTGTTCCATCTGTTGTTTACTGTAGTCTTTTGGAAAATATCGGCTGATTCTATTTGCAGGAATCGTAACTTTTCCTGTATCTTTCTTTTCTTCGCACAGAATCAACTGCACGGCAATTTCCGTCAGTTTGCCATTTTCGCTGTACTTCTTCATAGCATCTGCCATAGCACCACTAACTGAAATGCTGTTCTCAATAATACATCTGAATACCCAGGACTGTTCCTCTTTTGTCAGAAAGGAAAGACTTACTGCCGGAATAAATTTCATTTTTTCATCATCCACCATTTCCAACAATTCCGGTAAAAGTTCCGTCAAACGGATATATCTCTGCACTTTTCTTCCGCTGTCTCCGGCTTCTTTTCCTACCAGATCAGCGGTATCTCCGTTTCCTTTTGCTCCCTGATGTTTCATGGCTTCCAGTTTCATTCTATAAGCAAATGCTTTTTCACTGGGCAGAATATTCTCCCTCTGGATATTCGAATCGACCATGATTACTACTGCTTCATCGTCCGTATAGTCACGAACGAGAACAGGCATCGTAGGCTTTCCTGCCAGTTCACATCCACGTTTTCGTCTGTGTCCAGCCACTATTTCATAGCCACCCTCTGCCCTCGGTCTGACCAGACCCGGATTTAATACGCCATAATTGCGGATACTTTCTACCGTTTCTTCCATCTTTTCATCATCCCGAACCTGAAAAGGATGATCTTTAAACGGATGTAACTCCGACAACGGAACCTCCACTATCTGATCGGCTCCATGATTGACAAAATCATCAATCCCAAGCAATTCATTATAGGACGGAAGTTGAATATCCTTTTGACCTTTACGCATGGTGCAATACCTCCTGTGCCAGCTCTGCATATGATTTTGCTCCTATGCTGCAAATGTCATATGCAAAAATACTGACGCCCTCAGGTGTCGTTTCAGAAAGTGCTTCTGTCCTTGGAATAGATCGTTCAAATATTCTCACAGCTGTGCCATAAGCCTCCTGTACAGCCTTCTTTTGTCGTTTGGAATTGTTAAAACGCCTACTGTCCATAGTAAAGAGAATTCCTTCTATCTCCAATTTGGGATTATAGCGCTGCTTAATACCTTTTACTGCTTTTAACAGTTCTGTCAGACCATCTGTTGCATAATACTGCGGCTGCACAGGGATTAATACACTATCTGCCGCATAGAGTGCATTAATCACCATCATTCCAAGTGAAGGCATACAGTCAATAAGAATATAATCATAATCGTCCTCTAAAAGTTCCAGATATTCCTTCAAGACTTTTTCCCTGTCCTCTACATTAATCAATGCTACATCCAGCCCTGCCAACAGTTTATTCGCTGGAATAACTTCAACACCTTCTTTATGCTTTAAAATTGCTTCCTTCGGGTCAAATTCCAACCCCATGATAATATTCTCCAGCATATTTTTTAATGTCACACGAACTTTCTTTGGAAATCCTAATCCTAATGCCACTTGTCCCTGTGGATCTGCATCTACTAAAAGCACTTTTTTACCTAATCTAGCCAAAGCGACCCCTAAATTAATACAAGTGGTTGTCTTTCCGACTCCGCCTTTTTGATTAGCCACTGCTATTACTCTACACATAACTTTTATCCTCCCGACTACTGTCCGTTTTTTTCTACTTCTGCGTATACACGAAAATATTTCCTTGTTCCTTTATTGGCATATGTCTCGGATATATCTAACACTGTAATTCTTTTATCTCGTTCAAGAATTTTCTTGAACCATTTAATATCATTCGTTGTTCCCTGCAGTCTGATTTTCAGCATATCCGTGTCCTCCAATCCTGTTTAGCAGCAATATTCCGGATACCGGATTTTGACTGCCTCCCAAAAATATTTTGCATAACCACAACAGAATAATTCTTCCACTGTATAACATCCGCACTCCTGCAGTCTTTCCTCTGCATTTCCAAAATCGTGAACACTTGGTGTCCCATTACAATAGAGGTTAAATGCCATACGCACAATTTTAATGCTACCACTGGTCTGCCAGCCTTCATTTAAACATTTCGTTTTCACACATCCTGTTTTGAAATCATAAATACTATTCACATGATTTCTTGTGTCTGCATCAATTCCCAGACAATATACCAACGCTTTATGGTACACATCCTGATACCTGCACTCCGGCAAATATTCCAAGTAGAAAATTTTGTGAGCTTCGCTCTTAAAAGTTATTGTGTGATTTTTTTTGCTGCCTATTGCCCCTACCGCTGTACATACATTCATTTTCGTCTCCTTTTCTTTCAGATACATATTTTCTGGTACAAAAATAGGACTTATTAGCAATATCTGCTTTTCAGCAAACTTTACTAATCAGTCCTACCAAATTTTCAATATGAAGTTTTTCCTCCTTTCCGATTTGCCATTATTATTCCATTAGCATTAGTGAAAAATTTATGTTTTCACTTCGTTTCCACTGCTTTCACATGAAAACAGCTCTTTTTCCCGCCAAAATGGCGGCATTTTGAAGCTTTTTAATAGGACAAAATCACTCAAAAACCCTTTATTTACGGCTTTTCTCTGATTTGTCATTATAATACTACGTGGTTCTACAATCACCAGTGTTGCCTCTGTCTTTTTCAGCATATAATAAGTCCTGTTCCCTTTGGCCTGTCTGTGATTTTCCTTATCCAGCACTTCCACCAAATGTTTCTGTAATATCTCTGCCAGCTTTTTTCCTTCTGAAGAATCCTCATAATAAAAGACCTGTGCCCCATGAATTGCTTCTTCCGGATAGCTGTTTTGATGAATACTTAATACACAGTCCGGCTGGATCTTCCGAACCATCTCACAACGTCTTTTCAGATCCTGTACTTTACTGTTTCCTCCGTCTCCTTCCGAAAGATCTACATCATTTTCTCTCGTCATATAGACCTTTACCCCATTTTTTTCCAGTTGCTTTTTCAGCCGTTTTGCAATCTGCAGATTAATATCTTTTTCCTTTTCCTGATGAATCCCTATTTTCCCCGGATCACTGCCCCCGTGACCACTGTCTATCAATACCACACCATTCCCCGCTCCGGCATCTGCCCCTGTAAGTCTTGCTCCCGTCCTTGCCAGCCAGAACACACCGGTCAGAAGTAGCACCGTCATTCCCAGTTCCCATATTTTCTTTTTCATCATAAAAACTCCCGGAGCATATTTATTAAAATATATGCCCGGGAGTCTGGTTCAAGTCCTGTGTTTTTCATTCTTCATCCTGACGGTTCATCATCTGTTTCATCTCTTCCTCGGAAAAATCTTCCTCTTCTTCGTCGAGATCTTCTTCATACTCCGACTCCCCCGTCTGCAGATTATTCTGTGCAGCAACTGTACTTTCGTCTTCTTTTTTTCTGGATGCCTCTTCATCTTCCAGCTCTCGCATGGTTTCCGGCATCGCACTGACAATCTTATGTACTTCTTTATAAGAAGCCATAAAACGAATCTGTGCCTGATTAATCAGTTCTACAATTTCATTCATCTCATCCTGTACAGCAATGTATTTTCGTTTTCCATCAGCCAGTTTCGCATCCACTTCTGCCTGTACGGCTGCCAGGCATTTCTCTGCTTCTTTCTTCGCTTCGTCCATCAGTTCATCTCTCGTAGCAATGGCCTCTGACACAATCTGATCTGCTGCTTTTCTTGCATTCTGTGTTGTAGTCTCTGCCTGCTGATCTGCATCGTTGAGTACCTGTTCTGCTTTTTCATTTGCTTCTCTGATAATCTTTTCCGCTTTCTCCTCAGATTCCAGCACCAGTCCACCGATCAGATCATAGCGGTCAATATATTTTTGATATTTTTCGCTGATCTCACGCTCCAGTTTTTCTTTCTGTTTCTGTTTTTCCTGAATTCGTTCTTCCAGATGAGCGATTTCTTCTTTATGTGCTTCTTTTTGTTTCTGCAGTGCTGCTGCTTTTTCACTGTCCTTTTTCGCAAGCTGTTTTTTCAGTTCCTGAATCTGCTTTTCCTGTTCCTTTTTTTCTTTAATCAGTTTGCTTTTTTCCGCATATGCTGCGTCCTTCATCTCGCGAACCTGATTCAATACATCATCTTTATCAAAACCACCCATCAACGTCGTTTTAAATCTTTCTTCTGCCATCTCTTTTTGTCCCTTTCCCTTCTTGTCTATACTCCTTTTATTTTACTGCAGATACTGTGCGATCACCGGCCATACAGATGCCCGTTCAAATCCCAGTTTCCACTCAGCTACTCCTGCCAGCTGATTCTCCTGTATCAGTTTCATCTTCTCCCCGATGGACTGTTCATCTTCCACCCAGATGGTATAGATTCCATCCTCAGCTTCTACGCTCGCTACATTCTGCCCGGCTTCATCATCCCAGTAAGTATCCATACCATGTTCACTGATATAATTTGCAGCTCCATCCATTCCCAACACTTCGCTTGTCAGATTTCCCGCACCAAATGGCTGGATCCAGACTCTTGTATAGAATGGAATCGCATTGATCACTTTCTGTGCCGGCACTTCTTTCAGTGTATCTTCGATACCTGCTTTTACAAATCCAAGTGAAGACACCGAACCTGCATCTGTGCTCCCTGCATAATGTTCATCGTAACCCATAATGATCACATAGTCTGCAACAATTCCCTGTTCTGTTCTGTCATAATGTTTGCTGTAAGTCGGAACCGGGTCATCAATGGAAAATACTATTCCCTGATTACGGCAGGCAATCGAAAGTTCTCGTACAAACTGAATATAATGCGGTGCCTGTTCTTCTGTAATTGATTCAAAATCCAGGTTGATTCCATCCAATCCCACTGAGGCTGCCTGCGTCATCAGTTGCTGAATGATATTGGCACGTACCGCTGTACTTGACAGGAATGTCAGATTATCCGTTCCACTGTTAAAATTATCGATCAGTCCCCAGACCTCCATCCCCATAGCATGTGCCTGGTTTACATAATCAGCACTTGCCAACGAAGAAATTGTTCCATTATTATCCGTCACTGAAAACCAGGTTGGTGAAATCGTGTTCACTCCCTGTGCATCTGCCACCATCTGTGCCAATGTTGCGTTTCCATCCATACTTGTCACCTGATGAAACGCAAGATTAATTTTATAATCTTTACTGATATTGGTATATTCCGGTACAGTACTTGCATGTTCCTCATTATCATCCTTCGGATCCGAAAGTACTTCTTTTTTTATATATCCACTGTAGCCATCTGCCGTAGCAACTCTGCTCCAATTGTCCAGTTCCTCCTGCAGATACAGCGTATCTCCTTTTTTTACCTTGGCCACAATAGAACTCTTAATCCCGCCTTTCTGACGAATCTCACTGTTTTTCTGTGCCGTTACCAGCTGCAGATCATTCCATTTTGTTCGAACCACCACACGAGCCGGATCTTCAAAAGCAGTATACGTCATATCCGTATACTGGCTGACAAATTCAAGATCCAGATAAACACCGCCATCCATCTGTTTCAGTATCACATAATCCGTCGTCTGAGTCCCTGCTGATGTCACATACTGCATACTCTCAGGAACAATCTGAAATTCTTCCGTTGGCAACGTATACAACATCACCTGCTGCTGACTGTCCCAGTAAAATCTGCTGTTAATATATGTAGCAACGACAGAATTCTCTACATAATACCTTCCGTCGATCATTTTTACTTTTGCATCTTCCAGCTCATGGTTCACCACC
>OJOO01000179.1_pt1 | contig 31010 bp, 25 predicted proteins | sample 1598171 | NCBI WGS metagenome assembly OJOO01 (sample SAMN01915208, study PRJEB22387) | human gut metagenome | isolation source: stool | host: Homo sapiens | place: USA
GATGGGTCTTGTAGGCAGCAACATCTTCGGGAGGGAAGCGCTGGCGGAACTGCGTATCAACGCGGCCCAGGACCTGGGAGACGACCGGGGAGAAACGTCGGTGGGCTTCCTTGCCAACCCCGGCTACACGCAGCAAGTGCGTGGAGCCAAGGTAGGTCGGACGGCGTTGCAGATAGGAGCGGGCCTGAGCGTGCCGGTGGGGACGCAGGGGACGGTCTTTGTCAACGGCAACGCGGACATCCGCAACGGAGCCAGCTCGGTAAACGGAAGCATCGGCTACCGCTACGACTTCTAAAGAAGGTTAAGGTGCCGGAGGAGTGGCGTAGCCGCCGCTTTTTCTGGAAAAACAGAAGGCCGCTCCGGGTAACCTGGGGCGGCCTTGTTATTAGTCCGGGAAATGGACGGAATGGACCTAAGGGACTTAGTGGACTTAGTGGACTTAGTGGACTTAGTGGACTTAGTGGACTTAGTGGGCAGGAAGCGTTTTTTCTCTGTTTGGTCCATTATGTCCACTCTGTCCATTCCATTCTCCCCCCTAAACCCCCCAATCAGCATTTTTCCTCCCTCTCTGCAAAAGACGGCCCAAATTGTCTTTTATTACTTTTCCGCTACTGAGAGACTAAAAAAGCCGGAGAGCTTGCTTTAGACCCCTTTTTACGCGATTATGACGGGTTTTTGCAGGGGTACGCCCTACGCGCGCGCACGCGTTTCTTAGATTAGTCTTGCAAAAAATTAAGATCGGCGTAGTATATTTCAGTTATGTCCGAAGATACCAACGAGGTTGTTGAAACCACCGTTTCCACGACGGCGCAGCATGAATACGGCGCCGCGCAGATTGATAAATTGGAAGGCCTGGAGGCTGTGCGGAAGAGGCCCGGCATGTACATTGGGGACCCTGATGAGCGCGGCTTGCACCATTGCGTATTTGAAGTTCTGGATAACTCCATTGACGAGCACCTGGCCGGCTACTGCAGCAAGATTGACATTGTGATCCACGTGGACGGCTCCATTTCCATTGTGGACAACGGGCGCGGCATTCCGGTGGATATGCACCCAAAGTTCGGCATTCCCGCCGTGGAACTGGTGCTGACCAATCTGCATGCGGGGGGCAAATTCGGCCAGGGAGCCTACAAATATTCCGGCGGTCTGCACGGGGTGGGCGCCAAGTGCGTGAATGCCCTGTCGGACTGGTTCAAGGCGGAAGTCCGCCGCGACGGCCAGCGCTACCAGATCAAGTTTGAACGCGGCAAGACGACGGAACCCCTGCGTGTGGTGGGCGGCTGCTCCTGTGAAATAACGGGAACCACCATCACCTTCTTTCCGGACGCCACCATTTTCACGGATACCACGGAATTCAAGTTCGACCGCCTGACGACTCGCCTGCGCGAGCTTGCCTTCCTGAACCCCGGGCTGGTCATTGAGCTCATCGACGAACGGGAGGCTCCCGTCCGCCGCGAATCGTTTTACTATAAGGAAGGCATCGTGGAATTCGTCCGCCAGCTCGGAATGAACAAGGATGTCATCAATGAAGAGCCTATTGCCATTTCCGGCGTCCGCAAGGTGGAAGTGGAATACGACGGCAAGAAAATGGACGACGACGTTCTGGTGGACGTGGTCTTCCAGTACAACAGCACGTATGAAACCAACATCCTCTGCTTTGCCAACTCCATCTACAACGGCGACGGCGGTACGCATCTTTCCGGCTTCCGGAGCGCCCTCACGCGCGTGATCAACGGCTATGCCAAATCCAACGGGCTGCTGAAGGAAAAAGACCCCTCCCTGAGCGGGGAGGACGTCCGGGAAGGCCTCGTGGCGGTCATCTCCGTCAAGATGCCCAATCCCCGCTTCTCCTCCCAGACGAAGGACAAGCTGGTGAACACGGAAATTGAGGGCGTGGTGAGCAACGTCGTGTACGAAGAGATCAAGACGTACTTTGAGGAAAACCCGGCGATGGCCAAAAAAATCATCGAAAAGAGCATCACGGCCGCCCGCGCGCGGGAAGCCGCCCGCAAGGCCCGTGAGACGGTGCGTAAAAGCGCCCTTTCCATCGGCGGCCTGCCCGGCAAGCTGGCGGACTGCTCCGACCGGGATCCCGCCAAATGCGAACTCTTCATTGTGGAAGGTGACTCCGCCGGCGGTTCCGCCAAGATGGGACGCGACCGCCGCACGCAGGCCATCCTGCCTCTGCGCGGCAAGGTGCTCAACGTTGAAAAGGCCCGGCTGGACAAAGCCCTGGGGAGCAAGGAAATCCAGAACATGATCACGGCCATTGGCGCCGGGATCGGGGAAGGGGATGACGAAGCCTCCTTCAAGCTGGACCGCGTGCGCTACCACAAAATCATCATCATGACTGACGCCGACGTGGATGGCGCCCACATCCGGACGCTGCTTCTCACCTTCTTCTGCCGCCACATGCCGCAATTGGTGCGCGCCGGGTATCTCTACATCGCCCAGGCTCCCCTCTACCGCATTATCCGCAAGAAAAAGGAGGAATACGTGCAGGATGACGTCGCCCTGAACCGCAAGCTCATTGAGCTGGCCGTCAACGACGTGACGCTGCGCATGGCGGACGGTTCCCGGACGTTTACTTCCGAGGAACTCTCCACCATCCTGGAAACGCTGGTCAACCTTCAGCGCTACACGGAATCCGTACAGACGCAGGGCGGCTCCTTCGGGGACCTGCTCACCCACCGGGACCAGCACGGGGAATTTCCCGAATTCCTCGTCAAAATCCGCTGCGGGAATGAAGAAGAAATATGCTACTTCCATGATGTGGAAGCCCTGACGGCTTTCTCCGACGAGAACAGGGACCTCTTCATCTTCGGGATGCCTTCGGAAGAAGAACTCCTTGCCAATCCCGTTCCGGACCGGGAAGGCCCCAGCCGCCGTTCCATCACGCATGAACTACATGAAGCCAAAGCCATCACCCGCACGCTGGTGCGGCTGGCGGAACTGGGCATACCGTCCAACATGCTCGTTTCCCTGGACAAGCCCCTGTTTGAACTGGTGGAAGGTGAAGGGGAAAAGGAACGGATCACCCCCCTCTTCTCCGTCATGGACATTCTGGAAACCGTCATCGGCATCGGCAAGCGCGGCGTGGAAATCACACGATTCAAGGGTCTCGGTGAAATGGACGCCAAGGACCTGTTCAAGACGACGATGGATCCGGAAAAGCGCGAGCTGCTCCGCGTCATCCTGAATGACGACAACGCCGTGAGGGCTGATGAAATGTTCACCATCCTGATGGGGGACGTCGTGGAACCCCGCAAAAACTACATTGTGGACCACGCCCTCAATGTCCGCAACCTTGACATCTAATCCCCATCCTTTTTCTCAGCACCATGGAAAACAATAGAATCAAACCGGTGGACGTAGCCAACGAACTGTCCACCTCCTTCCTGGACTACTCCATGTCCGTCATCATCTCCCGCGCCCTGCCGGACGTGAGAGACGGCCTCAAGCCTTCCCAGCGGCGCATTCTCTACGCCATGAAGGAACTGAACCTCAGCCCGGGCGGGAAGACCCGCAAATGCTCCAAGATCGTGGGGGACACGATGGGTAACTACCACCCGCACGGGGATGCCGCCATTTACGGCACACTGGTGAACATGGCGCAGGACTGGTCCATGCGGGACATCCTGGTCATCGGCCAGGGTAACTTCGGTACTCCGGACGGTGACCCGCCCGCCGCCGCCCGATACACGGAAGCCAAGCTCTCCGGCATGGGGGTCGCCCTGATGGCGGACCTGGACAAGGATACGGTGGACTTCGTTCCCACATACGACAACGAGCATACGGAACCCACCGTCTTCCCTTCCGCCTTCCCCAACCTGCTGGTGAACGGCGGCACCGGGATTGCGGTGGGGATGGCCACCAACATGCCTCCGCACAACCTGGGGGAAGTGGTGGACGGCATCTGCGCCGTAATTGACTCCCCGCACATGACGGTGGATGAACTGCGCCAGTTCATCAAGGGCCCGGACTTTCCCACCGGGGGCGACATTCTCGGCTTCTCCGGCATTGACAACTACTTCCGCACCGGACGCGGTTCCGTGCGCATCCGCGGCAAGATCGACATTGAGCAGACGGATTCCGGCAAGGACCTGCTCATCATCCGGGAAGTGCCTTACGGCGTAAACCGCGCCGCTCTTCAGGAACGCATCGCGGAACTGTACAAGGACAAAATCCTGACGGACATCTCCGGCATCCGCGACCTTTCCGACGAAAAAACCTGCATTGAAATCGAGCTCAAGCGGGACGCCCGTCCGCAGGTGGTCATGAACCAGCTCTACAAGCTCACGTCCATGGAGACCTCCTTCTCCGTGAACATGCTGGCGATTCACGACAACCGTCCCAAGACGCTCGCCATGCTGGACGCCATCAACTTCTACATTGAGCACCGGCGCGAGGTGGTCGTGCGCCGTACGCGCTACTTGCTGGGCGACGCCGAGAAGGACGCCGAACGGCTGGAAGCTTTCCTGCTGGCCCTGGGCCACATGGACGACTTCATCCGCATTATCCGCGACTCCAAAAACAGGGAGGAAGCCCGCGAACGCCTCCAGGCATATACCTTCACCACGCAGACGGCGGAAAGCCTTGGCATCCTGATCCGTTCCCAGCCCTCCGTGGAGGGGGACCGCTACATCTTCACGGAACGCCAGGTAAACTCCATCCTGGACCTGCGCCTGTACCAGTTGACGGCCCTGGAAAACGACAAAATCTCCGCGGACTACATGGAGCTCCTCGTCCGGATCAAGGACTATCTGGACATTCTGGCCAACGAATCCCGCGTGCTGGGCATCGTGAAGGACGAGCTGATGACCATCAAGGACAAATACGCCACGCCGCGCGTCACCCGCATCATCCCGTTCGCCGGCGACATGGCCATTGAAGACCTGATCCCGAACGACACGATGATCGTCACCATCACGCACAGCGGCTACATCAAGCGCACCAACTCCGCGGAATACCGCGTGCAGGCGCGCGGCGGCAAGGGCGTGAAAGCCGCCACTACGAAGGGGGCGAAGAAAGACACGGAAGCGGACTTCATCGAACACCTCTTCGCCGCCCAGAACCACGACTACCTGATGTTCTTCACGAACACCGGGCGCGTGTACGTGGACCGCGTGTACGAAATTGACGAAGCCGCCCGCAGCGCGCAGGGCCGCAACATCAAAAACCTGCTGGACCTTCAGCCGGAAGAAGCCATTGCCGCCATTCTGCGCCTGGAACGCCGGGTGGATGAAAAGGGCAATGACATCACCTTCGCGGAGGACAGCGGCAACGTCGTCTTCGCTACAAAGGACGGTACGGTCAAAAAAACCAGCTTGAACGACTTTGTCAACTACCGGAAGGCGGGTATCATCGCCATCAACCTGGAAGAAGGCAACAGCCTGGTGAATGCGGAACTGACCACCGGGGAAAACGAAATTGTGCTCGTCACCCACGACGGCATGAGCATCCGCTTCCCGGAAAGCGACCTGCGCACGCAGGGCCGCAACACCATCGGCGTCCGCGGCATCCGTCCCCGTGCCGGGGACTATGTGGTGGCCCTCGCCATCGTGGATCCGCAGAAAACCCTGCTGGTGGCCTCTGAAAACGGGCTCGGCAAGCGCACCTCCTTTGACGAATACCGCACACAGGGCCGCGGCGGTACCGGCATCAAGACCATGAATTGCACAGACAAGACCGGTAAGGTGGTATCCGCCACAGTTGTCTCCGATGAGGATGAACTCATGCTGATGACCACAGCGGGGCAGTCCGTCCGCATCAAAGTGGCGACCGTTCGTGAAACGGGCCGTGCCACCCAGGGCGTGAAGCTGATGACTCTGAATGACGGAGAGGCCATCCAGGACATCTCCATCGTCATTCCGGACGATGATGAGGAGGAAGGGATGGAAGGGACCGAAGCCGGGGAGGACGCCGCCGACTCCGCGGAAGAAGAACCCGCCGCTGAAGCGGAAGCCTCCGGAGAAGAATAAAACTCACAGGACCCCCGCTCCGGAATGCGCCGGAGCGGGGGTCTTCATCCATCCTTTTTATGGAAGAACCTCTTTCCCTGCAAAAATGCGCCGAACGTCTGGAACGGCGCGGATTCAGAAGCTTTGTGGTTCCTGGCCTGAAAGAAGCCGCGGACCTGATGCGCGGCCTGGTGCGGGAACTCAGCCCGGCGTCCGCCTCCTATGGGGATTCCATGACCTTGAAAGCCACAGGAATTCTTGATGAACTGAATGCCAGCCCGGATATTCAGTTCTACGACGGTTTCGTTCCGGACATGGACCGGGAGGAAAAATGGGAAATCCGCCGCCGCGGCGTGACGGCGGACCTGTTCCTGACCGGAATCAACGCCGTCAGCATGAAGGGAACCCTGCACTGGGTGGACATGGTGGGCAACCGGGTGGCTCCCGTCGCCTTCGGCCCCCGGAACGTCATCCTGCTGGCGGGCGCCAACAAGCTGGTGGCTACGCCGGAAGAGGCGCGCGAACGCATCCGCCGCATTGCCCCGCTGAACGCCAGGCGCCATGAGGACTTCAAAACTCCCTGCATGTACACGGGAACCTGTGCGGACTGCAACTCTCCGGACCGCCTGTGCAACATTCACATGTCCATCGTTAAATGTTTCCCCAAGGGAAGGATTGCCGTCATCCTGATGGAGGAATCCGGGGGGCTTTGAACCGTTCTGCCATGTCCCCTCAATCCCGGATGGAAATCATGGCTCCGGCGGGTTCGTTCGAATCCCTGGCCGCTGCACTTCAGGGCGGTGCGGACTCCGTGTACTTTGGCGTAGGAAAGCTGAACATGCGTTCCCGCGCCACGGCAAACTTTGCGGAGGAAGACCTGCCGGAAATCGTGGCCCGCTGCCATGAAGCGGGGGCAAAAGCCTACCTGACGCTGAACATCATCGTGTATGATGAGGAACTGGAAGCGGTGCGGAATCTGTGTGCCGCCGCCAAAGCCGCCGGAGTGGACGCCGTCATTGCTTCTGATCTGGCGGTGATCACCCACGCGCATTCCATCGGGCTGGAGGTGCACATGTCCGTGCAGGCCAACGTCTGCAACATGGCTTCCGTCAGATTTTACGCGCAGTATGCGGATGTGGTCGTGCTGGCCCGGGAACTGACGCTGGCGCAGATCAGGCGTATCATTGACGGCATCCGGAATGAAGAAATCTGCGGACCTTCCGGCGATCTTCTCCGGGTGGAAATCTTTGCGCACGGCGCCTTGTGCGTGGCCGTATCCGGCAAATGCCACATGAGCCTGGCGGCTTACAATTCTTCCGCCAACCGCGGAGCCTGTTTCCAGAACTGCCGCCGCGCCTACCGCGTGACGGATGAGGAAACGGGCAACGAACTGGTGATTGACAACAAATACGTAATGTCCCCCCGGGACCTGTGTACTGTCCAGGTTCTGGACCAGATTCTGGATGCCGGTGTCTCCGTCCTGAAGCTGGAAGGCCGGGGGCGTTCTTCCGACTACGTGCGGACGGTGACTTCCGTGTACCGGGAAGCGGCCCGCGCGTGCCTGGAGGGAACCTTCTCTCCGGCCAGGGCGGATGCGTGGATGGAGCGGCTGGAGTCCGTCTTCAACCGGGGATTCTGGAAAGGCGGTTACTATCTGGGTGTAAAATGGGGGGAATGGAGCGGCTCTGCGAACAGCCGCGCCGCCCTGCTGAAAATCCACATTGCCAAGGTCGGCAACTTCTACCGGAAAAACGGGGTGGCGGAAATCTGCCTGGAGGCGGGTGCGCTCTCTGCGGGCCAGACCATTCTTATTGCCGGCCCCACCACGGGAGCCGTCCGCGTGGTGGTAAAGGCCATGCGGAAGGAAACGGAAGAAGGCATGGTCCCCGTGGAATCCGCCGGAAAAGGGGAAACCGTGTACATCGTGGTCCCCGAACAGGTCCGGCGCCGGGATAAGGTCTATCTGCTCCGCCGCCGGAGGCTGGAAGACGCGTCCGGGAATAATTGACGGATTATGTTGATTCTCTTTGCCGGTGTCATATATGATTCATCCTGTTTTTTTGTTTTATTTATGAATCATGTTCAAATGGATTCTGTGACGAGGAATTATTATTTTTAATGATAGATAGTAAAGAATTCCCTTTGCCACATATAATAACCATAGAAAAGCATATTAGGGCAGACGACATACACAGAATTGCGGTGTCCTTCATTAAAATGAAGGAGGACAAGGCCGAACCCGTACCCGGTTATTTCATCCACAAGGATGCAAATGACGATCCGGTCATGACCGATGAGGTGCTTATCCCCATCAACCACAATACCAAGGAACGCAAAGAAAGCTGGAAAGGGTATATCAAGGTAGAGAATCTGGGAAAACATTATTTCCGCATTGACGGAGACGATGAACTGACCCTGAAGATCCCTCATGCCAAAGTCAATATCATGACCGGAGGCGGCTCCCTCACCCCCGAAAAGGCGAAGGCCATGCTGGAGCGAGGCTTTTATTACTGCGAACTTGGAGTACACCAACAAGGCCTACAGGCCGTAAGCAAGGTCCTATGAAGGATGCAAAGCCATCATGAGTACGGAAGCAATGCCTCCCGAAGGCAAATACGTGAAGAACGATACCACTAAATCCGCCCTTGCCGAAGGGACGCTCCTGAAGCTCATGAAGCTGGGGTTGGGATGCCGTATCGACTGGCCCAAGGAAGCTACAGCGCTAGTCTGGTGGACGACTGCGTACTTCCAGAGTATCACTTCCTCTTCGATGAAATGGCGAAGGGTGAGACAATGTCAGTAATCTTATTCCTTGCCGGAAAGCCGGCCATTGCGGAAAATATGATCTTATCTTCCAGCGTAGTGTTGAGGGAGAACGCCGTTCACCGTTGCTCTGCTGACGAATAATTGTTTAGCAAACCATGCGTAAGTTTTTCGATTTCTCTCGAGCCATATTATGATCTCATCTGGCGACATATTCTTGATTCTTAGGCTCATATCGCTGAAAGTCAAAAATATTGAAGCTACATTGTCTTAATGAGTATTTTTGAATCTTGACACTAATAATCTTGATGATTGCTCTTGCTCAAGAGTATCCCTTCCAAGCTATAAGAACACTACCTAGCCATTTGTGGCTAGGCAGTGTCTTTTTGACGTTCTTATGAGAATTGAAGAAGCCTGTTTTTGTACAAAAAACTTGTACAACTTTTCGGTACATATAGGTCATGAGTAACGATACAATATCATGTTCTGCCGCTCGACAAAATCTGCCAAAGCTTGTAAAGGGCGTTGTTAACGATTCAACTCCTGTAGTCATTAAAAGCAGGGTGGGAAACGTTATTCTCCTGTCTTTCGAGGACTATTCCTCCTTGCGTGAAACAGCCGAATTGATGCGATCCCCGGCAAATGTCCGGCGCATCATGGAGGCTCGCACGGCAGTTGACGAAGGCAAGGCGTTCGAGGTTTCTCAGGAGGAAATAGAGAAATCGTTCCAATGATTTGTGTAAATAGCGTATATGAATACGAATTACGCAATCAAATGGACTCCCCAGGCATGGGAAGATTTCCAGTATTTAGCTAAATACGAAAAACGGTTGGCTAAAAAGGTATTAGCCTTATTGGAAGAGTTGAAAACAGATCCTTTCAAGGGCAATGGAAAGCTGGAGCCTTTGAAATATGCTCTTTCCGGATGTTGCTCCCGACGTATTGACTGGGCCAATAGATTAGTATACGAAATCAGAGATACAACAGTCTATATCTTGAGTACATGATATCACTACGACAAATAGAAGAGTCTCACGATGGAAGATATTAAATTAGAGTTATTTACTAAATTTTTCACTCTTGAGAAAGGGGAATCAAATACTCTGGAACTGTTTGATTTTTGTACCCCATTCCTCAACCAGAAAAATGTATATGCACAACCATGGCTGCCTATCGCTGAAATGGGATTTTCTCACAGGGACAACAGCTATCTACGGTAAATAACACCCGCGCACATAAAGAAGGGAGAAGAAACTTTTGAGTATTACCCTTCCAAACGTGAAGAAATAGTAATGTACGCATTACGCTACCTGGCAGCGCAACAACAAATAGAATGCCAAGTAGAGAAGGATGAGGAACTCGTCACAATCGCCTTCACGCTACATCAACTCAGAAACGAGTTAAAAAGAATAGGGCATGGCTATAATTGGCGTGAAATTTCTGAAGCGATTGAAATCTTATCGAAGGCATCTCTTTCCGTCGGCTTTGACGTAGGTAAAAGACAGTTTGAATGGACCGGAACATATCTCTCAAACGTAAGAAGCATGAATAAGGCAGGTGGAAAAGTAACTGGTGAATCATGCCGGATAGTCACGTTACATCCTATTATCAACAAGGCTATTCTGTCGGCTTCAGTCCGTCTGATTAACTACGAAAGGGATATGAGGTTAAAATTGCCTTTATCCAAATTGATTTATTGCCGTTCCTATCGACTGGTATGAAGTCGCCAATGACAATAATGGGATTCCACCCAAAAGGGACTTCGGTACTTCTCAAGCGTAACCGCTGAGGAGTTCAAGCAGATTGCCTGCATCATTTTTGGGGAACAGTCCCAATACAATGAGCAGGAATATCTTGCCATTGCCTCCGTATGCCGTAACCGCTGGGGACGGGGACGCCACGGCAGCATTGACAATCGTACGCCTGTCAAGACAGTCGCCGAAAATCTTGTAAAAAAATCGTGGGACAGTATGGGAGGGCGCCAGTACACCAAGGCTATGGAAGGCACACTGAATGCGGAGGAATGCCCTAATCTGGAAAAAGCCAGGGAAACGCTTGAAAAGGTACTAGGAATGGTGGAAGCTCCCTATCCTTATGACCGTTCCGTGTCGCGCCCCGGTGACTTGGATCTGAGCAACTATGTCACGATAGGCGAACATGACTTCTACAAGAACAAGCAATTTCGCTCCTGTGCGAAGCCCGATGGATGGGATGAGATGCCGATTTATCCGGGGAGTCCCCTCGATAAGTAACAAATCATCTCTGTTTAACCTCAACGGGCCAGATTTGGACAGTCTGGCCCGTTTTTATGGCTGGAACGATTACCCCGGAAAAGACCGTCCCTGCGGGGACGGAAGAGGACAGGGGCTATCGTTCCAGGAAACGCTTCCATTCCTTTTCCAGGTTCTCTGGCTCCACGCCGTCCAGGTGCTCCTGCTTCTTTTGCATGAAGGACACTTGAGCCTGGGGAATAGTAAACGAAAAATGTTGACTGATGGAGGTCTTTCCCGGAAGCCCCCTGGCGCCTTCCAGCATGACGGTGAGGCCCGTTTCATCCAGCAGAATGCCTTTTTTTAACAGGTCCGTCCATATCGTGTATTTGGCGATGGGAACCATGGTTCCCTGCTCATTTCTTTTCAGGCACCAGAACGTATAACACATGCAACTTGCTCCCGTATCCTCCCAGATAACTGCCAGGGAACGGTCGTCGTTCCATATGATGGGGTTGGACGTAACCTGATAAACCCTTCCACTAAAGTTGATGTCCGGCAGGAAAGCGTCCCTGGGATCTTTTACAGGCAGGGGCGTGGCGGAGGCATTTTCCGCGCTGTTTCCGTTTATGGGGAACAGCATGGCCGTTCCCGCAAGCATATATATCAGATTTTTTTTCATGGCATCTTGTATCAAGTTCTTATTAAATCGGCTATGCAGGGCAAGCCATTGTCTGCGTTAATATGATAAAATCACCTTAAAAACAAGGTTATTTCCTGTTCCGGAAATACATGGCAGGCCAAATCCTTGCGCATGAATTGCAAGATACTTGCTATAAAAATCCCCCTCTCTCCGAAACGGAGCAAAGTCTTGTTCTCTAAGCCAAAACGTTATTCCTGCCTGCCATGTACGAGAAAAAATTGCCTTTTGATATTGATTGCGGATAGCGGTGGCGATTGCCTGTCCGTTCAGGTACCGGGTCAGGGCGGAGATGTCCGCCTGGGTAACGCCGTTATTGGCACCGGCGTCCACGGTGATGATGAAGGTTTGTTCCAACTCTGAACGACGGTGCCCGGCGTGGAAGTCATTTTACTCAGCGAATAGCCTTCCGGCGCAAATCCCCAGCCGTCGTTGTCGCCTTTAGTGTAGTTGACTTTCAAATTCCAGTTGCTGGATTCCTCCAGACCGAACAGGACGGACCAGTTGGTAGTGCCTTCCCCGTTCAGACTGGCTTTGACGACAAAGCTGAAACTATTGTTCAAGGAAAGGAGGGAGGCATTATCCCTAAAAGTCAGCCGGGAATCGCTGGAATTGTAAATGCCGTCCGTGACGGAACCGCCGCCGAAGGACGGTGTGATGCCGGAATAGGAAGCTCCGTTGCAATCCGTTACCGCGATATTGTCCGCGTTCGGTGAGCTGGAAGTCCCGGTAAAGGACATATCCCATATCAGTGTCGCTGCTGCCTGGACCGCATGCAAGGTGCCAAGCATGGCTGTTCAGGAGAAAAGAAGCAGTGTCTTTTCATGAATTTCAAATTGAAAATGTGGTTAATATTATTATTTTTATAAGTTGAAATGGTTATTCTGCGGATTAACAATCCGGATGTCAACGCGTTTTTTAAATATTAGACCGTTAATGACTTATGAAAGGAGAAACAGGACAGTAATATTTCCTCAGAAAAACAACCTGAGGCAAGGTGTGAATCCAGGAAAATTCAAAGAGAAGATAGGGATATTTCCGTTATCCTGATTGTTAATCCGCGGCGCTTGCTTGTTTGCCCTTATGGACCCGGATTAGAGGTAAAACAGCGTCCGGGAGAGAAATATAATTCCAGGTGAAGGAAAAAAGAGGTGCTGTGCGTAGTATGTAAAACTGTGTGCCATGTTTGACTATTGTTCCATTCTCCGCCTTTCCTTCCTGGGCTGTGCCGTGATGTGCTCCGGCGTGCTCCAGGCTGCCGGCTTGCAGCCGTGGCTGCGGGATTTGTCCGGAATTCCACTTCCTGAATCTGGGAAGGACGGGAATGAATGGATGAAAAAATTATGGAGCCGTACGGCGGATTATGTGGCGTCTGTTCCCGAGCTGGAAGCCGCCGATGACTGCGGGGATGCCATGGTGATGCTGGCTCCGGTATTCCGGGCGTGGCCGGATCCGGAAGCGGCGGGGGCAAGCCTGGCTAAAATTCTTTCCCTTCCCGTGGAGCAGGCGGGGCCCCTCTCTTCATGGAATGACCTGATGAAGCATGAAGACGCCATTTTGAAGCAAATCCGCTTCCTCAGACTGAAAAAGCTGGCTGCCCGTTATGATGCGGAAGCCATCCGCCGTGCCGTCGCCCGCAACCGGGAAAAATATGGAGAACGGTATCCGGATGCCGACAAATTCCTGGCGCGGCTTGATGCCTGGGAAAAAAAACTGGGGCCTCTTCAGCCGTGGATTGAAAAGGCGGGACCGGACCAGGAGGATATCCTGAGGGAACTGGTGGAATTGCGCAAAAAAGCTCTGATTGACTCCCTGCCGGAGCGGGATTCCGTCAGGGAATGGGTGGCGGTGCGGCGGTTCAACCCGTCCGGCGGAAGCACCTTCAACCATGACCGTCCGGCCAACTGGCAGGGCATCAGCAGCATGCCGGGACCCGGACGCGTGTACCGTAGCAGCATCGTGAAATTCAGCGGCACGTCTTCCTCTTCCCCGGCGGGCCGCCTTTTGGAGGACGACCGCTGGATGGGGCATCTGGAACTGGATTTTTCCGGGGAACGGCTCATGTTTACGGGCAACCGCTTCGGAAAAAAGGAACAGCGGCCCTGGGACGTTTTTGAACTGGATTTGAAGACGGGCGGGAAGGAAAACCTGACCGCCCACATGCCTGCGGATACGGACAGTTACAACTCCTGCTATTTGCCGGACGGGCGGATCATCTTCATCAACACGTCCGGCATGCAGGGGGTGCCCTGCGTATCCGGCCAGGACTATGTGGGCAATATCCATTTGTATGACCGGGAGAAAAAGACGACGCGGCGGCTCACCTTCGACCAGGACAACAACTGGTTTCCGACGATGCTCCCGGACGGCCGCGTGATGTTCCTGCGCTGGGAATACACGGAAAGCGCTCATTACTTCAGCCGCATCCTGATGCACATGAACCCGGACGGCAGCGACCAGAAGGAATACTACGGCTCCAACTCCTACTGGCCCAACAGCCTGTTCAATGCGCGGCCCCTGCCGGGCAGGCCCGGCATGTTTGCCGGCATTGTCAGCGGCCATCACGGCGTGCGGAGGCTGGGGGAACTCGTTCTCTTCAACGTGAACCGGGGACGGGCGGCTACCGCGGGTGCGGTGCAGAAAATTCCGGGCTACGGAAAGCCCGTGGAAAACGTCACCAAGGACAGGCTGGTGGATGAACTGGATACGCCCTATTTTGCGGAGCCGTTCCCGTTGAATGCGGAATCTTTCCTGGCCGTTTCCTCCCCATCCGGCAAGGGGGGAGTGACCAACGTGGTCTGGTGCGACGTGTACGATAATATCGTTCCCCTGACGGCATCCTCCTACTTCATTTATGCCGACCCCACACCCTTGAGGCCGCGAAAAAAGCCTCCCGTGTTGCACGACCGCGTGAAGCCGGACAGCAAAACGGCCACGGTATATATTTCCGACGTGTACCGCGGCCGGGCCATGGAGGGCGTGCCCAGAGGTGAAGCCAGGTCTTTGCGCGTATTCATGTCCGAATACAGTCCGCGAGACACGGGCAGTCATTATGCCATGGGCATGGAAAGCAACTGGGACCTGAAGGTGCTGTACGGAACGGTGCCCGTGAATCCGGATGGGTCCGCCATTTTCACCGCCCCCGCCAACCAGCCTTTGACCCTTCAGGTGCTGGACGGGCAGGGACGCGCGCTGTCTCTGATGCGGAGCTGGTTCACCGCCATGCCGGGAGAAACTTTGAGCTGCATCGGCTGTCACGAGCAGCAGAACGCCGCGCCTCCGGCCAGGCCGGTCATGGCTTCCCGGCAGAAGCCTGCGGACATTGTCCCGTGGTATGGGCCGGCCCGCACGTTTTCCTTCGTCAATGAGGTGCAGCCAGTGCTGGACCGCCATTGCATCCGCTGTCATTCCGCAGAAAGCAAAAGCAGGGAAGGAGTTCCGGATTTCATGACTCTGGAGGCCGTCAAGGGCGCTCCGGCGCCGGGGTCCGTGGCCTATTGGAACCTGCATCCCTACGTGCGCCGCAACGGACCGGAAGGGAACTATCTGGGGCTGGCCCCCACGGAATTTGCCGCGGATACGTCCGAACTCTACCAGTTGCTCAAAAAAGGGCATCATCATGTGGACATGCCGGAGGAAGACTGGCACCGCCTGGTGACGTGGATGGACATGAATGCTCCCTATCTGGGCGAATGGCCCGGAGAACGCAATGAAAACCTGCTGAAGCGCCGCTATGACCTGCACAGGATGTTCTCCGGAGTGGAACGGAACTACGTGACCATGAAGGATTCCCGTTTTCGCAGGGATGCCTGGGCGAACGTGTCCCATAGCGGATGCTCCGTTCCTTCGCTCCGCGGAGAAAACATACCCGTTCCGTCCCCGCGGAATGAAACGCTGGCGCTGGATTTGGGGAACGGCGTCAACATGGCGTTCCGCCGCATTCCGGCGGGAGAATTCAAGATGGGAAGCGAGCTGGAAACCTCCGCGGAAAAACCCGTTGCCAGAGTGCGGATGGAAAAGCCGTTCTGGATGGGGGAAGCTGAAGTGACCCTGGAGCAATACCGCCAATTTGACCCGGAATACCTCAACGGCTGGTACGACATGCACTACAAGGACCAGGTGAGGCCCGGTTACGACATGGACGCCAATCCGCGGTTCCCGGCCATCCGCGTACCGTGGACGAAGGCCATGGAATTCTGCCGCTGGCTTTCCGCAAAAACCGGTAAAAAGGTGACTCTCCCCACGGAGGCGCAGTGGGAATATGCCGCGCGGGGCGGGACGGAGACGGACTTCTTCTTCGGCGGCCGTGATTCCGATTTTTCCTCCTATGCCAATCTGGGAGACGTGACGCTGAAGGAACTGGCCGTTTCCGGCGTGGACCCCAAGCCGATCAGGAATCCCAACCGTTTCTGGGACTTCGTACCCAGGGATGAGAAATTCAATGACGGAACGCTGCATCTGGCCCCGGTCAAAAGCTACAGGCCGAACGCCTACGGGTTGTACGACATGATCGGGAATGCCGCGGAATGGACCCGTTCGGAATACAGGCCCTATCCCTGGAATAACGGGGATGGCCGCAATGAAAGCATGGATTCCTGCGTTCCCCGCGCCGTGCGCGGCGGCTCCTGGTATGACCGCCCCAGGCGGGCCACGTCCTCCTGGCGTTGGGGATATCCCGGCTGGCGTCCCGTGTACAACGTGGGCTTCCGTGTGATTATTGAAGACTGATTGACTGCCATGAAGATGAAACATATGCTTCCCTCTTTTCTTGCCACAGCCTGCTGCCTGCTGGTCCTTGTCTCATGCAGGCAGGAACCGGACTCCGGGGCCGGTCCCGTGGCTCCGGTGGATGTCAAGGTTTATGGAAAACTGGCTGCCGTTCTGGGGCATGAGAGCAAAAAGCTGGAACTGGTGGACCCCGGTTCGGGGAAAGTGGTGAAAAGCATCAGCCTGTCCGGGAAGCCCAACGGCATGGCAATTGACGGAAATATCGCCTATGTGGCGGAAGGCGGCCCCGGAGGCATGGTGGAAGTGGTCGCTCTGGACACGGGAACCGTGAAGGGTGCCTTCCCGGCAGGGCATACGCCCATGTCTCCGGTGGTGCTCAATGGTAAATTGTATGTGGCCGCCAGATTCGATTCCAAGATTGTGGAAATGGACATTTCTTCCGGAAAAGTGCTGAATTCCTGGCCTGCCTCCCGTGAACCGGTGGCCCTGGCCGTCTCCCCGGACGGAAAGAAAATATGGGCGGCCAACCATTTGCCCGCAGGCGCGGCGGACGGGGACTTCACTGCGGCGGCGCTGACCCTGGTTGAGAACGGGAAGGCGGTTCATTTCCCCCTGGCCAACGGAACGCAGGGCGTGCGGGGCATGGCCGTTAGCCCGGATGGCCGCTACCTGGCCGTGGCGCACGTGCTGAGCCGCTACCAGGTGCCGACGACGCAACTGGACCGGGGCTGGATGAACACGAATGCCGTGACTATCATTGATACGGCGCATCCGGACAGGCCGCATCCCGTCCGGCTGGACGATCCGGACGCTGGGGCCGCCAATCCGTGGGGCGTGCTCTTTTCCCCGGACGGAAGCCTTCTGCTTGTCACACATGCCGGCACGCATGAACTCTCCGTCATTGATTTTCTCGCATTGCTGGCGCGCATGAAGAAGGAGGACCGGTCAGGGAACCCCGTGTCCGAAAGGCTGGGATTCCTGCACGACATCCGCACCCGCGTCCGCCTGCCCTTGAACGGTCCCCGCGCCCTGGCTTCCGACGGAGAAAATGTTTATGTAACGGGATATTTCTCCGATACGCTGGCACAGGTGCCGCTCAAGACGGACGCCGTCCCCCGGAACATTCCCTTGAACGCGGAATACCGGCCTTCCAGGGAACGGCTGGGTGAACAGTACTTCAACGACGCCTCCCATTGCTTCCAGGGGTGGCAGAGCTGCGCCACCTGCCACCCGGACGCCCGCGTGGACGGCCTGAACTGGGACCTGCTGAACGACGGCATGGGCAATCCGAAAAACACGCGCACCATGTTCCTCTCCCACCGGACAAGCCCCGTGATGAGCCTGGGCGTGCGTGCGTCTGCGGAAGTGGCCGTTACGGCAGGTTTTGTACACATCCAGTTCATGGAGCCGGACGGAGACCTGGCCGCATGCGTCAACGAATACCTGAAAAACATGAAAGAGGTTCCCAGCCCGTCTCTGATGGCCGGCCGTCCTTCCCGCCCGCAAACGAAGGAAACCGGGTGCGCCCAGTGCCATATGCCCGGCGTGGAGCGTGGAGCTCTTACAGAATCCGCGCGCCGGGGCAGGGAAATCTTCAAGACTGCCGGGTGTGTCCAATGCCACCCCCATCCGTATTTCACGACCAAGGAGCTGGTGGCCACAGGAACGGCGAAAGGGCTGGATGAAGGCAGGAAAATCCTGGTCCCTTCCCTGGTGGAAGTCTGGCGCACCGGTCCCTATCTGCATGACGGCCGTGCGAAAACCATCCGGGAGGCCATCACCGTGTACAACCGGGGAGATATTCGCGGAAAAACGAGCGGTCTGAACGACAGGGATCTGGAAGACCTGGTCAACTACGTACAATCCCTTTAAAGGGAAGAAAGAGAAGGTATGGCTGGAAAATTACGGGAAATATCCGTATGGGATGATGGAACCGGAAAGGGGGAACGTTTCTTCTGCATGACTGCGGAACCGGGCGGAAGCTTTGAGGAAGAGTTGCGTTCCCTGATGGACAGGTACCGTCAATCGGGTGGGGACGGCGGAGATGAGTTCCTGCTGCGCTTCCATGTCAGCGATCCTGTGCGGCAGGCGGAACCGCTGCGCCTTGCCGTGGGAGGGCGCCGTTCCTATGTTTCCATCGTGGGGCAGCCCCCGGCAAATGGTTCCCGCGTGGCGCTGGAGGCATGGCATCTGGACGGCATGCTGGAAAAAAGGAAGGAGGAAACGGAAGAAGGAACGGTGCTGGTGGCGCGGAGGAAGCATTACCGCCTGTTTCTGGCAGGCAGGCGCACGGCTGCCGTGTACGGCAGCCACGACCAGATGCAGGAGGAATTCCGCTGGCTGGACCGTGTGGCCGCCGCGCTGGGAGGAACTGTCCCGGCTCTGGTTCACCGCACCTGGATTTACTGCCGGGACATTGACAACAACTATCGGGGGCTGGTGGAAGGCCGCAATGAGAGCTTTGACCGTTACGGACTGAGTCCGGAGAACCATTACATCGCCAGCACCGGCATTGAAGGCTGTACGGAAACGCCGGGGCGCCTGCTGCACATGGACAGCCTGGGCATTGCCGGGCTGAAGCCGGGGCAGGTCAGGTACATGGAAGCTCCGGACTACCTTTCTCCCACGCACCTGTACCGGGTGGCTTTTGAACGCGGCGCCCGCATCGTGTACGGCGACCGCTCCCATTACTTCATCTCCGGCACGGCCAGCATTGATGCGGCGGGGAACATCGTTCATCCCGGGAATGTGAAGCGCCAGACCGTGCGCACCCTGGAAAACATGCATGCGCTGATGGAACGGAGCGGCGGAAGCCTTTCCGACCTCAAGCAGGCCGTTGTGTATTTGCGGGACTGGGCGGACAGGGATGTGGTCGGCCGTGCGCTGATGAATTCTCCGCTGGCGCACGTGCCGCACCTGCTGTTGAAAGCACCGGTCTGCCGTCCCGGCTGGCTGGTGGAAGTAGACGGCATCGCCGTCAATGGAGCGGGAGATTCTTCTTTTGCTCCCTTGTGAGCGGCAGCCGTTTCCCGCCCCTGCGGAAATTGGGGGCTGTCCCGTTCTCCTGGAAAAATCGGTTTCCGGCATGTGCGCTGCCGGGCATTCAATCGGACCGTCGGGGGGCTGAATACCCCCACCCTGTCAAGGGCGCATTCTTTTCTTTCTGCCTGCTCCCTTGTACAGGAATTCCGTTTTGGGCTCACGTCCAACGGTACGGTCGATCAGGTCGGGAATTTCCTTGTCGGAATATCCGGCCAGTTTGATATATTTCCTTACCAGGGCCGCATTTCCCGGAAAATATTCTACCAGTAAATTTAAAAATGTTTTTTCCAGGGAATCCGTGCGCATTTTGGCGGCATTGTTGCGCAAATCCTCAGTGCTGATTTTATTGTGAATCAGAATGGATCTGAAATTAGCCTGGTTGATGTCGATTTTCCGGTCACGGTAAAGCAGCCTTTTCTTTTCTTCCTCTTCCTGGAGCTGCCGTTTCTGTTTTTCTCCCAGATCCGGATCATAATTTTGTTTGATGTCGTGAAGAATTTTAGCGGCATAAAGGGCATACAGACCAGCAATTTTCTCACGCGAGACGGACAGCACGGCAGCAAGCCTGTCTATATCCTGCGTGGCTATATACCGGGCCGCGCTTGTCTTGACGTCGTAATCCAGTGTCTTGTCCTCTCTCCAGGAAGCGGGAATTTCCGGAGATGCGTCCATTTGGAAAAGGGGCGCCGCCGCAATGTAATAAAAAGTCCACAACTCGTTTTGGCATTGTTCCGTATTTTTGTCCTCAATCCTGCCATTCTCCTTCAATAGTTTTTTTGATCTTTTGTAAAAATCTTCCAGTCTTCCCTGGGCCAGAAGATCCTTGAGACCGCAGGCGGAATATTGCGAATGTTTAATAAAATCGGGATAAGGCGGTTTTTCCACGTTTGGATTCAGGACTGCCGGAGCGCCATGAATGAAAGAAAGGGACAACAGGCCGCAGAATAAACATGCAAGGAGGCTTTTCATAAAAATTTGGTCAGGGTTTCCGGTTTTCTCTTTGAAGTATAATATTGCATTTTGATAGCTGTGCGTTGAACGCCGCGTCCGAATTTGGTAATTTTGACGGTTACTCCTTCTTCATTGGGGGCCGACCACGTAAACAGGAAGCGCTGGTGCTGCGTAGTGATGTCCAGAAGCGGTTCAGACATGCGGCTGGTGCTGAATTTGCTGACCCATGTCCACTCCTGGGGCAGGTCCTTGCACTGGTTCATGGATTTGGGAGAGCCAATATTGTCAATAAATACATTCCGGTTATTGACATTGCTCCAAATGGGCATGGGTTTGTGCTCGCTTCCCATTTCGGGAAGGGGATCCGGAATGTTTTTTAAATGCGTTTCCAGCATTTCCACCTTGTGAAAACTCACATCCGTGGGGTGGAGAGTGATTTCAAGCTTGGCAGAGCAGCCCGTTTCCGTAGGAAAAGCCTCGAAATTCCATTCATCGTATCCTCTTTTCCCCGTGCTTGGATTTTTGGCATGCTGGGCGGTGACTTTTTGATGGCCCTCAATATCGGCTTCCGGAACAACGACTGTAAATTCTATTTCTTTAACCATGTTGTGTTCAGTCGTGGCCTGGACGACCAGTTTTCCTCCTTGAACGGAATAAGGGCTGAGCTTAAGTTTGACGGGGTTGCCCATTTCTTCATCCAGCTCTCCCAGATTTTCTCCTTTCAGAATGGTCCATTTGATCTTTTGAGCATTCCCGATGAGGGAATCTTTTCCTGTCAAAAGAAGATCGACGGATTCTCCTATGCCCAGCCTGGTCCGCTTTCTGTCGTCCGCTTCATCTCTGGGCGGTTCTTTCCCCTCTTCTCTCGCAATATGAATATCGGCTGATAATTCATCCGCCGTTGATTCGATTTGAAGGGCTCCCGTATCTTCATCCTCTGCCTGGATGGGAGGCAGTGCGGCTAATCCAATCAGATACACGGTCCATTTCAGGGAAAGGAAGGAACTGGTCATGGGATGGAAAAACTCTCTGATAAATTCCATGAAAGAGCTTTTTTTCTCCATTGTCCACAAATAATTTTTATAAAATATGGATTAATTTGCAATCTAACAATTATGTAAGGTAATTAAAAAATTGATGATAAATAAGAAATATTATAAATAGCTGTTCCTGCCGGAAATGGCTGAATAAAAGGAAATGGCCGATTTCGCTTGTTATCCCCCGGGAGGGCGGCTACCGTATCTTTGCATGATGTACCGCCTCAACACAGACCGCCTGGTACTTTTTTCCGTGCTGTTGTGGGGTCTTGTCCCTCCGGGAGTCTTTGCATGGGGCAGCAATCCGCCCACTTCCGACAATGTGAGGTGGCTGGACCAGTTCTGCTCCAGTTATGTGGAATTCCTGACCATGGGAGGGATCCTCGGAATCATCATCGGCTTTGTGTGCGCCGCTTTGATCTGGCTCGTGCACCGTCTCACCTGGACGCGGAGTGTCAAGATAGCCGTCCTGTTCCTGCTGTCCGCCGTGATTCTGATCTTGTACGGCGGCTCCTTGTCCTTTGCGCTGTTCTATTTGCCTCTCGCCCTGATCAACCCTGCTGTGTACTGTTTCAGCGTGAGCAGGGCGGAATGACCGGGAAAAGGGGCGCTTAAGGCGCCCGGTTCTTTTGGCATGCACCCTCCGGAAGAGTGGGATGGAATGGTTTTTTTTGATTGACGGTCAATGAATAGGGTGATAATTTATAATGAATAAATTGCCGCTCCCTATGAACAGACTGCTTTCCGGCATTGCCGGCGGACTCATTTCCTTTTTTTCATTCCGTCATGGCTTGCTCTATGTTGTCATGGCCTCATTGCTGCTCCCGGCAAGCTGGGCGGAGGAAAAAACGTGCATGCAGCTTACGCCGTCGGGCTGGAAGGAGAGGAAGGACAGAAAAGACGAGTATTTATTGCCGGTGCTGAAGGAAAAAACAGGAACCTTGCCCTTATTGGACGGAGGAGTATGGAAGCAGGAAGACATTGTTCCTCCCGAAGGGAGCGTGGCGTGCGGAGACAAATTTCTTCTGCCCGGGTTGAAGGGAATGCAGAATCGCTGGCTATTGATGGACCGGGAAGGAAATGAATGCGCCCATTTGGATGTGTATTTGTTTGAGTCGGAAAAGATGGCGAGAAAGGAATTTATTCTTGAGCGCGAATCGTTCTCCCAGCTGGGAGATCTTGTTGTCTGGGGGAAGGATGTGGCCGGAGAACGTGGAACCTGGTGCATGTACCGCTTATCCGGAAAAAGCGTGGACTGTCCTGAGTTTGCTGTGCGGGGAAATCTGGGAATCAATTTCTGGACGGGCGGACGGGATTTTTCCATTTCCCTGCCGGAAGTGGAACAATTGTTTGATTTGTTTCTGGACAGGAAAAATCATATTGCCGCCGGAGAGGAGCTAAACCGGGCGTTGGAAAAAAAACGGAAAAGGAGGGCGGAATATGATAGAGAAAAGAAGGAACAATACCTCATGGATGAAAAAATAGGTCCGGAGGAACGACGCCGGATGGACCCCTGGTACGGGATGCCTGAATTATGCCGGACGATTGCCGGATTTGGCAGGGAACAGGCCCCCGTGGATTTGCTGAGGCATAAGGAGGTTTTGAGTGAAGAACTTCAAATTCCGAATGTTCATGAGGGCTGCATGCACTTTGCCCTGTTTCACAGAGGGTTCGAACATGGACTCTATCTTGGCATGTTTCAAGGGTTGTGCCATGGCGCCCATGCCGTGCTGAACCCTGTCACCCCCTGGGATGATACGCTCACCAGGTCGGACTTTATAGAAATCCTGGTGGCGTATGCGCGCAGCCGGAAGGAGGCGATGGAGCTGCTGCTGAAATTGCGCTTCTACGATCCGAGGAACACGAAGCGTGATCCGCGCGACGTGGCGGCTGCCACGGTAGTGAAGCCGGGGAAGGTAGGAGATTTCGACCTGGGATGCGGTCCCGTGCTGGGTCCGGACGGGGCGTTGGTGAAAGGGAGCGAGCAATCTGCGGTGTATTTCCTGAGAGGGAATACGGCCGTCATGGTTTTGTCCACAGATCCCGGGTACTCCGTTCTGGGGATAGCCCGGAAACTGGATGCTGCGCTGGAAGGCAAAGGCGACGCTCCCGTTTCCCAATCCGACTGACCGTTTTTTATTTGTATGACACCATGCCATCATGAACGGAAAAATCGTGGGCCCGCTGTCTGTATTTTGCGGGCGCCATATCCGTTTTATGGCTCGCCTTCCGTTGCGTTCGATGCGGAAATTCAGCTTGAAGTTCTTTTCCGGTGATATGCGGAGATGGGAGAAGGCGGTCATCCATCCGTTTTATTCCGTCGCAGGGCGGAAGTTCAGGGTTGAGGTACATGATTTATCAGGGGAGGGGGCATGCCGGAACCCGGATTGTTCAGAATAGGGTGCTTTGGTGAAGTGCCAGGTGTCCGGAGAAGGCATGGGAATGCGATTTAATTTCCGTAGGACCACCCTGCCTGATGATGCCATTGCGGCAGGCGGTTGCTGCGGGGAAAAGCGCGGGATGGCCTTCTGGGGGAATTCGTTTTCCGTTTTCTTTTCCGTGAGGTCATTTGTCCCTGCCGTGGCGGATGTCCGTGGCTTCCTTCAGGAAGACGACGGCGGCGGCGATGGTTTTGGCGATGTCTCCGATGCGCTCGATGGAGCGGATGATGAAGAGCAGGTTGACGTTGAGGGAAGGTTGTCCGGCTTCCGCCGGAGTAACGAGGCCGCCCAGGGCCTTGCGGTGGGCCTTGTCCAGCTTCTTGTCGCGCTGGCGCACTTCCCGCGCCGTTTCCATGTCCTGTGTTTTCAGGCTTTCCACAGCGTCCCGGAATTCGGAGACGGCCATGTTCAGCAGGGGGAGGACGATGTCCGGGGCAAGGGATTCCTGCCGCTTGATGGAAGCTTTGGCATGCCGGGCGATGTCGGCGACTTCCTCCGCGCATTCGCGGAGCTTGTCCGTACAGCGGGAGAGGGAGAGGACCAGGCGCAGGTCGGAGCCGAGGGGGTGGAACTGGATGAGGACGGCGGAGCAGAGGGAAAGAATCTGGCGCGTTTCTTCATCCAGCAGTTCATCGTCCGCAATGATGCCGTTGGCTCCGTTCATGTCCGCGTTCGAGATGACATGTTCCAGTACGGCCATGTGTTCCAGCAGGCTTTCGCAGACGCAGTTGACGCGGGTCTGGATGTTGTTCAGGGCCAGATCGTAGTGAGGGAGGATGTGGTTGCCGGGAGGTGTCATGAGGTGAATGGCTTGGAAGTTGGGCTTTTTAGCTGAAACGGCCCGTGATGTAGGCTTCCGTTTCCTTTTCTCCGGGATTGGTGAAGATTTGGGATGTTTGCCCGTATTCGACGAGGCGGCCCATGTACATGAAGGCGGTGTTGTCCGCGATGCGGGTGGCCTGCTGCATGTTGTGGGTGACGATGACGATGGTGAGGTCTTTTTTCAGGTCTTCCATCAAGTCTTCGATTTTCAGCGTAGCGATGGGGTCCAGCGCGGCGCAGGGTTCGTCCATCAGCAGGATCTGCGGACGGTTGGCAATGGCGCGCGCGATGCACAGGCGCTGTTGCTGGCCGCCGGAAAGGCCGTAGGCGCTTTCATGCAGCTTGTCCTTCACTTCGTCCCACAGGGCGGTTCCTTTCAGGCTGCGCTCCACTGTTTCATCCAGTTCCGCGCGGCTGTTGCGGCCCGCCACGCGGAGGGGGAAGACGATGTTTTCATAAATGCTTTTGGGGAACGGGTTGTATTTCTGGAAGACCATGCCCACCCGCTTGCGCAGGGAGATGACTTCCACGCGCGGGTCGTACAGGCTGGTGCCGTCTATGCGGATGTCTCCTTCATGGCGCACTTCCGGGATCAGGTCGTTCATGCGGTTGATGTTGCGGAGCAGGGTGGATTTCCCGCAGCCGGAGGGGCCGATAAGGGCCGTCACCTTGTTGGATTCAAAGGTCATGCCGATGTTGAAGAGAACCTGCTTGTCTCCGTAATGGAAGCAGAAGTCCTCTACCTCGATGATGGGATCGTCGTCTGCGGCGGATGGTTCAGTCATGGGAGGTGGAAATAAGGGGTGGAATGCGGCGTTTCCGCGTCAGAAACTGGACGCTGCGTATTTCTTGCGCAGGCGGTTGCGGATGAGGATGGCCGTGAGGTTCATGACCACCACGAGCAGGATGAGCAGCAGGGTGGTGGCGAAGACCATGGGCTGCGCGGCGTCCGAGTCCGGGGACTGGAAGCCCACGTCGTAGATATGGAAGCCCAGGTGCATGAATTTGCGTTCCAGATGGATGAAGGGCCCTTCTCCGTCAATGGGCAGGGACGGGGCCAGCTTGACCACGCCCGTGACCATCAGGGGGGCCACTTCCCCCGCACCGCGGGCCATCGCCAGGATCAGCCCGGTCATGACGCCCGGCAGGGCGCTGGGAAGAATGATGCGCTTGATCATCTGCCATTTGGAGGCCCCGCAGGCCAGGGCCGCCTCCCGCAGGCCGCGCGGCACGGCGGAAAGCGCTTCCTCCGTGGAGACGATCACGACGGGCAGCGTCATCAGGGCCAGCGTGAGGGAGGCCCACAGGATGCCGGAGGTGCCGAAGGTGGGCGTGTTGTCCACGGCCAGTTTTTTCCAGTAGAAGAGTTCATCAATCGTGCCGCCCAGGTAGTACACGAAGAAGCCCAGGCCGAAGACGCCGAAAACGATGGAGGGCACGCCCGCCAGATTGTTCACGCAGATGCGGACGGCCTGCACCAGCGTTCCCTGCCTGGCGTATTCTCTCAGGTAGATGGCGCCGATGACGCCTACCGGGGTGACCAGGGCGCTCATGAGCAGGGTCATGATGAAGGTGCCGAAGATGGCGGGGAAAATGCCGCCTTCCGTGTTGGCCTCCCGCGGATCATCCACAATGAAGTGGTACAGGTTGTGGAGAAAGACGCCGCATTTGCCGAAGAAGCCCAGGTCGTTTGAAAAGTAGCCGTATACGACCTTGTCCAAGCTGATTTCCTTCTTTTCTCCGTCTCCCAGGGAATAGACGAGCGTGTCGCGGCCCTGCTGCGCCCGGAGTTTGCCCGCTTCCGCCGTGTATTGTTCGTATTCGGCATTGAGCCGGGCTACTTTTTCATTGAGTTTGGCCAGTTCTTCCACAGGGTTGTCCACATCCCTGACGACGGGATTCTGTTTGAGCGCGGCGGTCTTGGTTCCGTTTTCCTCCCGGATGTCGTAGGAACGTTCAATGGCCTTGATGTCCAGCCGCGCATCCGCCAGCCTAGTGTTGACGGTTCCTATTTTTCCGGTATCTATGGCCTTTATTTCCTCCCTCAGTTCCGTTTCATGGTCCAGCGCGCGGCGGAAGGCTTGCACGAATTCGGGGGATGAGGCCGGAATGGTTTCTCCGGAGGCCAGCTTGAGTTCCAGCGGCTTCACCAGGGCCTTTCCCCCTTCCATGCGTTCCAGGCAGAGAAGCCCCTGGGGCGTGGAGGAGGCGGAGATGTTGTGCACGTCCACATAACGGTAGGATTGCCCGTAGGTTTCCTTGCTGCCGGTGAAGAGCTGGTATTCCCGGATGTCCTTGGCGGTAGAGCCGGGCTGCGTGGGGTCCGCCGGAACGTGGCGTGTCTGGTCCTTGGTGATGCTGGCGTACAGGGTGGCCGGTTTTTCCCCTTCCGTGGCGGAGGACACGGTCAGTTCATGGATTGTCTTGGGCCAGAAGGCCTCCATGCCGTTGACAAGGATGATGCCCAGCAGGCCGAAGATCATGATGAGGCCCACAGAGATGCCTATGGAGGTGATCCAGATGTTGGCTTCTCCCAGGGGGCGTCCGGGAGCGGAGGGAAGAGTGAAATCCGGTTTCATGGAAGAGGAAGGTTGGAAAGAGAAGGAGAGAGGGTCAGACGACGTTGAAGCGTTTGCGGAGGCGCTGGCGCACGATTTCCGCCAGCGTGTTCAGGATGAACGTCATGGAGAACAGGATGAGGCCGCCGAGGAAAAGGACGCGGTAGTGGGTGGAGTCCTGCGCCGCCTCCGGCAGCTCCGTGGCGATATTGGCGGAGAGGGTGCGCATGCCGTTGAAGATGTTCCAGTCCATGATGGGGGTGTTGCCCGTGGCCATCAGAACGATCATGGTTTCCCCCACGGCGCGCCCCAGCCCGATCATCAGGGCGGAGAAGATGCCTGCGGAGGCTATGGGGAGAACGACCGTCCGGACTACTTGCCAGCGGCTGGCGCCCAGCGCTTCGGACGCGGCGATGAGGGAGGGGGGAACGTTGCTCAGGGCGTCCTCGGAAATGGTGAAGATGACGGGAATGACCGCAAAGCCCATGATGAACCCGACGACGAGGGAGTTGCGCTGTTCATAGGGCATGCCGAATCCGTTGCGCCACAGGTCAGCAAAGCTGGCCGCCTGGAAGTCTCCCGCCCCCCACAGGCTCATGATGCCGCGGGTGAGGCTGATAAAGGGCTGTTCCAGCCAGTAACCCAGGTATTCCCAGCAGAACCAGGTGCAGAGAAGAATGACGGGCGTCATGACGATGTATTCCAGGCCGTTGTTGAATTTGTTCCTCCATGCCGCCGGACGTGTGGTCCAGAACCAGGCGAGAAGGGCGGCCAGGGACGGAATGAGGATGGCCATGCAGACCAGCGCCGGCACCTTGTCCTCCATTCTGGGAGCCAGGTAAAGCGCCCCGAAGAAGCCCAGCACCACGGATGGCAGGGAGGCCATGATTTCCATCACGGGCTTCACCACCCTTTTGACGGAGGGCGGCATGAAGTGGGCCGTGTAAACGGCTGCCATGACCGCCACGGGTACGGCGAAGACGAGGGCGTACAGAGTGCCTTTCAGCGTGCCGAAGACCAGGGGCATCAGGGAGAGCTTGGATTCATAGTCGTCCGTGCCTCCTACGGATTGCCACAGCCATTTGGGGGAGTCATACCCTTCGTACCAGATTTTGCCGATCAGAGCTTTGGAGCCGGCTTCCGGATGCCTGTCCTTGATGGAAAAGAAGTGGACGCGGCCTTGTCCGTCCGTGGCCAGCATGGAGTTGAATTCCGCGTTGGCCGCCAGTTGAACCGGGGAAAAATTCAGTCGGTCGCTTTCCCAGCGGATGTCCGCCGTGGTGCCGTAGCACAGGCGTACGGCGTGCGGCGAGGAGACGAGGAAGGAGCGGTTGATGCCGGAGGCGGCGTAATGCTGCACGGGACCGTTCAAGGGAGGAAACTTCTTGGTTTCTCCAAAGAGGCGCAGAGCAGTGCCGTTTGCCTGCGGGTGGGGGTACAGGCTGAAGATTTTCAGACTACCCCTGTTGCCGCCCAGTACCAGGGACATGTCCCCGAAGAGCCAGTTGACGGTGGTCATCCTTTCTCCGCCTCCCAGGGGGGACGGGATGGTCTGGCGCTTTTCCCAGGTTTCCGAGTCTTCGTTGTAGGCGAAGTAGAGGAGCTTGTCCGTATCCGTGGCGATGATGAGGCTGTCTCCCGAATTGCCGGGGAGCATGGCGACGGGCCTGCCGTCCAGGCACTCCGTCAGGTCGTGGAATCCGGAGGGGACAAATTCCCCTTCATGGAGAAGGGACCGGGATTCTTCCAGTGTCATCAGCAGGAGGCGCGGCCCCTGGTCCGTTTCATTGATTGTGGAAAAAATTTTCCGTTCTCCCGCGTCTGCATAAGCCACGCCGGATATTCTGCCCGGAACCTCGCCGTTTTCCGTCATGGGATGGAGCGGGCTGATTTCCGTTCCTGCGTTTCCGGGGCCGTGGGCGTTCGTCCGGCCGTGGATATTAAGACCGGAGTGAACGGAAATGATGCCTACCTTGCCGGATTTCGTGGCGACAGGATAGGCTGACAGGAATGAATTGTAGGAGTGGGCGCAGACGGTTTCATTGTCCGGCAGCGCAACGGGCATGGGGTTCAGACTGCCGGAATCCTTGTCCAGAAAGAAAACGTTCCTGCCGTTGTTGTAAACGAAGGGCTGCGTGCCGGAGGGGTCCAGTCCCCACGTTCCCGTGGCCTGGGGTGCGGGAGCGAGGCTCTGCCCTTCCTTTACGTCTGCGCCTTGAAAGAGGGGGATGGTAACGGCCAAAAGGAAAAAGAGGATGCCGAAAACGGCGACGATGACGGTAAAACCTCCGCCGATGATGGTCTTGGTCATGATGCGGTCAAACCACAGTGTGGTTTTCGCCACCTGAAAGCGTTCGGGAACGGGTTTGGGCTTTCTGGCAGGGGCCGGGGAAGGGGAAGATATGCTCATGACGGTAGGCGAACGGCGAGAGTGTGGAGCAGGGCCTGGACTGGCGGCCCGCAGCCCTGCTCCGGCAGGCGTTTGTTCAGGGGGATTGTTTATTCAAGGCTCTTGAGGATGTCCGCACTGACTTTGGCGGGGATGGGATAGTATCCGTCCTTGGTCACGATTTCCTGTCCGTCCTTGGAGACGATGAACTTGATAAATTCTCTGGTCAGCGTGTCCAGGGGCTCGCCGGGCTTCTTGTTGACGTAAATCAGCAGGTAACGGGAGAGAGGATATTTGCCGTTGATGCAGTTGTCGTAAGACGGTTGAACCGCTGCCTGGCCGCTCTTTTCAGCGATGGAGAGGGTCTTGACGCCGGAGGTGACATATCCGATGCCGGAGTAGCCGATGCCCTGCACGTCAGAGCTGATGCCCTGCACCACAGCGGAGGAGCCGGGCTGTTCCTTCACGGAGTTTTTATAGTCTCCCTTCTTGAGGGCGATTTCCTTCACGAATCCGTTGGTGCCGGAGGCGCTGTTACGGCCGTAGATGGAAATAGCCTTGCCTTTCATGGAGGGAACGCCTGCACTGCCCCAGTCGGTAATGTTGGAACCGCCACGCTTGAAGGTGGAGGAGAAGATGGAGTCGATCTGCGTCAGGGAAAGAGACTGGATGGGATTGTTCTTGTTGACGAAGAAGGCTACGGCGTCCAGGGCTACCTTGATTTCCGTCGGCTTGTAGCCATACTTGGCTTCAAAAGCCGCGATTTCTTCCCGCTTCATGGCGCGGCTCATGGGGGCCAGCTGTGCGGTGCCTGCCGTCAGGGCGGGCGGAGCCGTGGAGGAACCTTTTCCTTCAACGCCGATCTTGACGCTGGGGTACTTCTTGCTGAATCCTTCCGCCCAAAGGGTCATCAGGTTGTTCAGTGTATCGGAACCGACGGCGCTCAGATTACCGGAAACGCCGCTGGTGGGCACATACGGCTTGATGCTGGTGTCAACGGTTACTTGATCGGCTGCCATGCCCAGGGGGCTGAGTGCGGCTGCGATTGTCAGGATTTTGGCGACAAATTTCATGGCGTCTTTTCTGTTGTGTTGCGTCTCCCTCCGGGGCGGTGTTCGGTACCGCTGGCGGCGGGCGACGTGGATGTGATATCCTTTCCACCCCCCTGTGTGGAAGTGAATCCCGGTTAAGAAATCGTCACAATCTGCGGCGGTCCGCAGATAAAAAGCCGCCGCGTTCCGGGAAAAGGAAGGCGGCGGCTGTCAATGATTGCCGAATGCTGAAAGAAAAGGGCGGTAGGAAAAGGGGAGGGATTCCCGGACAGGAAGCCCTTCAACCCATTTTTTACTTCTTTATCACACCTCTTCAGGTGAGAGCCATCGGAAGGAAACAATGTTGAAGCGTCGGCC
>OJOO01000201.1_pt1 | contig 29541 bp, 34 predicted proteins | sample 1598171 | NCBI WGS metagenome assembly OJOO01 (sample SAMN01915208, study PRJEB22387) | human gut metagenome | isolation source: stool | host: Homo sapiens | place: USA
CCTTAGTTTTCAGAACTTTTATAAAGTTCTGAAAACTTGTTCAGCGGGGCGAAAAGACTTTTTCGACACGCTGAAACGCCGCGCAAAATACGCGGCGTCTTTCGCTATGGATATTCTTCGTTAAGACTCCTCTTCGTCCTCCGGCGTGGGGGTGTTGAGCAGGAGGTCGATGATCTCACTGTACAGCTTCTCCGGGGCCTGCCGGAACCGGGCGGCCAGGATCTTTCCCATGTCCTCTCTCGGCACCATGAGCTTCAGGTCCATCACGCTGCCCATATCGTCATCCAGAGACAGGGAAACGGTGAAGGTGCCGTTGGGGCGCGGTTCCGTGGAGCTTTTCACCTGATTCTTCCGCCGCAGAGCCCGGTTGCAGGCATTCAGATTTTTGTCGCACCGCAGTCGGACGGAGTAGGGAAGGCTGGTCTCGCAGATCTCACTGTTGCGCCGGCCCTTTTCCGTAATGGCATAGAGGCCGCTCTCCTCGTCCAGAGTCAGGTGTTCTGTTTTTACCAGATCCGCCAGACACTCGGAAAAATCGAAGTAGTCAACGGCATCGTCGCAGAGGGTCAGATCCAGCAGCGTGTCGAAGGGCACCGGTTCAATGACCCGGGCGGCCAGATATAAAATAAGGAACTTGATCTCCAGCTTGTCCTGAATAAATCCGCGTGCGGTCATGGAAGCTCTCCTTTGTATGTGAATCGTTCTTTCGTTTCAGTATACCCCAGACGGGCATGATTGTACAGCCGGAAATTTGTCGAAGCCCGGCGAAATTTCCCTTGACGGTTCTATCACGCCTTGGTATGATGAAGTTAACATAACATGAAAGGGCGGGATACCTTGAAAAAGAAAGCATGGGCGCTGGCGCTGGCGTTTCTTCTGGTCCTGACAGGCTGTGGCAAAAAGGAGGAACCGGTCCCTGATCCGGAGCCTCCTGCGGCAGAGGAACCCATTGTGACGCCGGAACCGGAAGCGGAACCGGAGCCTGCCGTACCGGCGGGAATGAATCCGTTGACAGGACTTCCCATGGAGCCGGAATATGAACGGAACCGTCCGGTGGCTGTGATGCTGAACAATCTGAAAAAGGCCCAGCCGCAGCTTGGCAACGCTCAGGCCGACATCATCTATGAGGTCCCCGCCGAGGGCGGCATCACCCGGATGCTGGCAGTCTACCAGACCTTGGACGGAATCGGTACCCTTGGCAGCATCCGCTCCTCCCGCCCCTATTACATCGAACTGGCGCTGGGCCATGACGCCCTGTACGTTCATGCCGGGGGCAGCCCGGAGGCGTATCAGGATCTGAAAAGCTGGAAGGTGAACAATATCGATGGCGTCAATGGCAGTGCCAGCCAGAGCGCCGTGTTCTGGCGGGATCAGGAGCGCAGAAAGACCATGGACTACGAGCACACGCTGGTGACCTCCGGCGAGAAGATCCAGAGCTTCTGGGACGGCAGCAAGTACGCCAAGACCCATGGGGACGGATATACCTATTCCCAGACCTTTACCGACGAGCCGCTGACCGGCGGCGCGACGGCGGAGCACGTCAAGCTGGCCTACACCAGCTATAAGACCGGCCTGTTCGACTACGATGCCGCCACCGGCAGGTATCTGGTGAGCCAGTATCAGGCCCCCTATGTGGATGGCAACACCGGCGAGCAAGTGAGCGCCGTGAATCTGCTGCTTTTGGAGACGAACATCTCCGTGATCTCCGGGGATAAGGAGGGCCGTCTGAAGGTCCGCACCACCGGAGAGGGAGACGGCCTCCTTTGCCGGAACGGGCAGAGTGTTCCCATCCATTGGAGACGCGCGGACCGGAACAGCCACTTTGTATACACCACGGCGGACGGCCAGCCGCTGGCTCTGGGCCGGGGAAACAGCTACGTCTGCATCATGGACCCCAAAACCAGTAAAGTGGAATGCTCCTGATACATAGGATCTGAACTCAAACAAGCCCGGAGACACGAATGTGTCTCCGGGCTTTTCCTTATTTATGACAGCAGGCGCAGAAGTTCTTGGCCTCCTCGTAATCCTCCGGGAGGGCCACGGTGTTGGGCGGGAAAAATTCGCCCACAGGGAAATTGATGTTGCGGAACAGGCTGCAAGGATCGTCGGTGCTGCCGCAGGAGCACTCTTTCTCCGGCATACAGTAATCGTACACCGGCACCAGGAGCTGGGAATCCCGCTCCAGACGGACGATGGAGAACTGCCCCAGAGTAATGTAGATCCGGCGGCCTTCGTCTCCGCCGCAAAGCTCCCCGCCGAAGCACTGGCTGATGGCCGGGGGCACCTCACACAGATCGCAGTCGCAGTCCCGTCGGCTGCAGCCGCTCTCCACGAGCCGGGCGTCCAGAACGATGGGGTCCACCGCCTCCACAACCGCCTCGGGTAAATTGGACCGGCGCAGCATGGGGATATCCGGCTCCCCGGAGCGGAACTTGGAGGAGAAGATCTTGGCGCTGCCCTCGCTGCCGAACAGAATGGCCCGCTTGTCAAAGACGCACAGGCCCTCCACCGTCACCGGCGCGGGGCAGCTGGTATAGGCTTGCAGGGTCACGTTGTAGAAAAACCGCATATCCACCGTGTAGAAACCCCGATTGAAATTGACCGGCTCCACATCCACATAGACATACAGTAGGTCCGCAGACCCGCCCTTGACGGAGAGGGCGTGATTGATGACGTCCACATACTGGAGCTTCGGATAGAACCGCAGGTCCTCGATGCAGTCCTTATCCCGGCAGGAATCATAGATCTTACGTGTATGGACGCAAACCGCCTCACGGATGCCGCCGGTACCCTCCACGGGGCCGGGCATGACTTTCTCAGGCATTGTGTTACCTCCTAAACGATGTAGCGAAGGGAATTTCCTTCAATCCAGTCTATGCGGAGGCTTCCATAAGGTGAAAAATGGGGGACCCCCACTTTTTTCATCTGGCATATCCGGGCGGGGGCCGTCATACACTGGAGCAACAACAAAAGGAGGGACGACCCTTGGAACGAAGAGAATGTGAGACGCGCTATGAACTGGCGGCGGCCATCCTGCCCAGCCGCCTGCGGCGGATCGCCATGGAACTGCCGGAGACGGACAAGAGACGGGCGGAGGAATTCCGGCTGCGGGCGGGGCACTGTCTGTCGGTGCTGCTGCCGGAGGGGGAGCGGTCGCTGGAGGCCATCGTCACCACGGAGGAATTGGAGACCTTGTGCGACATCGCCGCTGAATTTTCCCGCTACGCCTCCATCGAAACACTACGGCAGGGGTTTCTTCCGGTGCGGGGTGGCTTCCGGGTGGGACTTTGCGGCTCCGCTGTGGTGAAGGACGGGGAGGTCACCAATCTGAAACAGATCTCCTCCGCTGTGATCCGCATTTCCAGGGAGCAGAAGGGCATCGCGCAGGCCGTGGCCCCCCGGCTGTTCCGGGACGGGCGGTTCGTCAGCACCCTGCTGCTGTCCCCACCGGGAGGCGGCAAGACCACGCTGCTGCGGGATCTGGTGCGGCAACTTTCCCAAGGGGAGGGCGTCCCGCCCCAGCGGATCACCCTCATCGACGAGCGGGAGGAGATCGCCGTCATGTATCGGGGCCAGCCTCAGATGGATGTAGGCCCCCGGACGGACGTTCTCAGCGGCTGTCCCAAGGCACTGGCGATCCCCATGGCGCTGCGGGCTATGAATCCGCAGATTATCGCCGTGGACGAGATCACCGTCCGGGAGGATCTGCGAGCCATCTCGCAGGCGGCGGGCTGCGGCGTGGCGCTGCTGGCCACCATCCACGCCGCCAACGTGGAGGAGTTACAGGCCAAGCCCTTGTATCAGGAACTGCTGGCCGGGCGGGTGTTCCGTCAGGCGGTGCTGATCCGAACAGGTCCGGAGGGGCGGCTGTACGCCGTGGAGAATCTGCCGTGATAAAACTGGTGGGCAGTCTGTGCGTGTTGTTCGCGGGAGGGAGCGTCTGGTGGCTGCAAAGGCAGGAGCAACGGCGACGGCGGCAGATCTTGGCGGAATTGGCGGCGGCGTTAGACTACATGGAAACGTCCATCCGACTGAACCGGACGCCGCTGCTGCCGCTGTTCCGACAGGCGGCGCGGGGCCGCTGCCATGAGGTTTCCCAGCTGTTCGAGAGAAGTGCGGCGGCGTTGGCAGCGGGGAGGTCCCCGGAAATCGTCTGGTGTCAGACAGTCTCCTGCCTTCCGGTGTCGGAAACGGACAAGCGGGCCTTGTCCGAGCTGGTCAATGCCTTACAAGGCGATGAAGCGAGCGCCTGTAAAGGTATATTGCTTGTAAGAAAAGAGCTGCAAAACAGCCTGTCACAACTGGAAAAGCAGCGCCCGGAGGAGGAAAAACGCACGGCGGCCCTTTGTTTTTCCGCCGCAGCGCTGCTGGTGATCTTACTGATTTGAGGAAGGAACGATGGATGTAGATCTGATTTTCAAAATTGCCGCTGTGGGGATCTTGGTCGCGGTGCTGAACCAGCTTTTAGTCCGCTCCGGCCGGGAGGAGCAGGCCATGATGACCACCTTGGCGGGTCTTGTGGTGGTCATGATGATCTTGGTGCGGGAGATCAGCGGACTGTTCCAGCTCATCAAGACCCTGTTTGATCTCTGAGATGGCGCTGGTGACCCAGGCGGCGGCGCTCTGCGTGATCGCGGCCCTGCTGGGACTTGTCCTCCGCCGGAGCAACCCGGAGATCACGCTTTTGCTGGCATTGGCAGCGGCAGCGGCGGTTTTGCTGGCCTTAGCGGAGCCACTGACGGAATTACTGCGGTTTCTGGAACGGCTGGCAGAGCAGAGCGGTGTCTCCCGGACGCTGCTGACGCCCCTCTATAAGACGGTGGGCATCGCCCTTGTGGTGAAAGTGGGCGGCGGACTGTGCCGGGATGCCGGGGAAAGTGCACTGGCCGCCGCACTGGAATTTGCCGGGACAGTCTGCGCCCTTTTGACGGCGCTGCCCCTGCTGCGGGCGGTGCTGGAGCTGATAACGGAGTTGAGATGATGAAACGCTTGAAAATCTGCTGCTTTTTGGGACTGGCCCTCCTGCTGCTGACGCTCCCGGTCCGGAGTGCGGAGCTGCCGCCGGAGGTGGAGCGGGCGCTGCCCCGAGAGGCCGGTCAGCTTTTGAAGGATGTGGACCACTGGGACGTGAACAGCTTTCCGGAGGGGCTTTGCGCCATCTGGAACCACCTCCGAAAAGACGTGAACACCGTTTTGCGGCGTCAGACCCGTGGGGCGGTATCAGTGCTGCTGGTGGCGGTGCTATGCGGATTGGTCAGCGGCTTTCAAAAAGGTGTGGGAGACGAGAGCCGGTTTCTGCCTATGGCGGGTGGGCTGGCCGTCACCGCTCTGACGGCAGGCAGTCTGGACAGTCTGATGGGGGCGGGGACTGCGGTCATGGAACAGATGAACACCTTTTCCAAGGCACTCCTTCCCACGCTGGCCGCCGTTTCCGCCATCTCCGGCGGGGCCGTGGGCGCGACGCTGCGGCAGATCGCCACGGTGTTTTTCGCGGACCTGCTGCTGGGGCTGATTCACGGACTGCTGATGCCCATGGTCTATCTCTACGCCGGGGCGCTGGCGGCTGGCTGCTGCCTTGCGGACAAGCGGCTGACGGCGGTGGCGGAGCTGCTGAAAACCGTTTGCACCAAGCTGCTGACCGCCGCACTGCTGGCCTTTACCCTCTACCTCACCGTAGGCGGCATTTTCGCGGGAACGGTGGACAGCGCCAGAGTGCGGGTGACGAAAACCGCCATTTCCGGCATGATCCCCGTGGTGGGGGGCATCATCGCGGAGGCATCGGAAACCGTGCTGGCCGGGGCGGGGCTTTTGAAGGGGGCCATCGGCGTGTTCGGCCTGCTGGGGGTGCTGGCCCTGTGTGCCTATCCCTTTTTGCAGCTGGGGATCCAGTACCTTCTCTACAAGCTGACGGCTTTTTTGGCCTCCGTCATCGGAGATACGGAACTGTGCGGACTGATCGGCGGCCTTGGCGGCGCCTTCGGCTTGATCCTGGGCATGGTGGGAAGCTGCGCGCTGGTGCTGCTGGTGTCCATTCTGGCCTCCGCAGCTGTGGTGACATCATGATGGCGGCGGCCCGGGCATGGCTGACAGCTGTAGTGTCCGTGACGCTGCTGCTGTCCGTGATACAAATGCTGACGCCCAAGGGCAGTCTCCGGGAGATTACCTCCTTTGTGGGGGGACTGCTCCTGCTGGCCGTACTTTTGCGGCCCCTTGGGAGTGTGGATCTGTCCGCCGTCTCTCTGAATCTGGACGCCTACCGGCAGACGGTGGAGCAGCGGCAGGCAGAATTGGAGCAAGAGGGGCAGAAAGAGCTGGTGGGACTCATAGAAGCCGAACTGGAATCATATATATCGGACAAGGCGGCTGATATGGGCCTGACGCTCCGGGTGCAAGTCACCGTGGAGCCGGACGGCAGCGGCGTCCCCGTCCCCGTTTCTGTGGAACTGACGGGGCCGAGGTCCGAAGTGCTGTCCCGGTGGCTGGAAACGGAGCTGGGCGTCCCGGCGGAAAGACAGGTGTGGAATGAAAACTGAAGGAGTGCGGAAGCTATGGGACCGATACAAATACGCGGCACTGATCTTGCTGATCGGCGCTGGGCTGCTGTTATGGCCCGGTGGGAGCGGGCACACGGCACAGACTGGTCAGAGCGAAGCGCCACCGGCCTATACAGCCGCGGAGACGCTGCGAAAGGACTTGGAGGAAATTTTGGGGCAGATACAGGGCGTAGGGACCGTGCGGGTGCTGCTGACGGTGGATACCGATGGAGAACGGCAGCTGGCCCAGAATACGGAGCTGCGGTACAGCGGCAGCGCAACGGCACCGGAGGACTATTCCCGGACCTCGGAGCCGGTCCTGCTGGAGGGCGGGGACCGGGAGGAGACCGTTGTGACCCGGACGGCGTATCCCACCTATCGGGGGGCGCTGGTGGTCTGTCAGGGGGGCGACCGGGCCGACGTGAAGCTGGCAGTCACCGAGGCGGTGTCCGCCTTGACCGGACTGTCCAGCGACCGCGTCACCGTGGCAAAGTGTCAGTGATCATTTGGAGGAGGAACAAAGCTATGAGCGGAAACGCGAAGCGAAACCTTGTGGTAGGCACCATGGCGGTGCTGGTGTGTGCGGCGGTGGGGCTGAACTGGAAATACTCCACGCAGGAGGCCCTCCAGCAGGCAGAGGAGACAGGAACGAAAATTCTGGGAGAGGCCACGCTGGTCTCCGGTCAGGAGGGAACAGAGCTGGCGGAGGACACCGTCTACGAGGGGGACGATTACTTCGCCTCCGCCCGGCTTACCCGGCAGCAGGCGCGGGACAGCGCCATTTCTCTCCTTGAGGATGCCGCCAAGCAGGAGGACGCGGACAAAGAGGTGGCAAATCAGGCGTCGGAGAGTATTCAGGTGCTGGCGTCCTACACGTTGAAGGAAGCCCAGATCGAAAATCTGGTGACGGCTAAGGGGTACACCGACTGCGTGGCCTTTATGGGGGATGATTCCCTGAGCATTGTTGTATCCACGGCGGACGGAACGCTGAATTCCACGGATGTAGCCAAGATCACGGACATCGCCATGACTGAGACCGGCTATGCCGCCAGCGCCATTCGGATCATGGCATCAAATTAGCTGTTGTAATTTTCGGAATTGCATGGTAGAATAACACATTAGAAATGAAGTTCGCCGCCAAGATACAAAAAGGAGAATCACAATGGCTGAAAATAAGGGTTATATGACGCTTTCCGACGAGCAGGGAAGCATCCACATTTCCGAGGAGGTCATCGCCGCCATCGCGGTGGGCGCCGTCCGGGAGGTGGAAGGCGTTTCCGGCATGATGGGGAATCTGGGTACCAGCGTTGCGGATCTGGTGACCAATAAGAAGGGTGCTCAGAAGAACGCCAAGGGCGTAAAGATCGAAATGACCGAGACCGGTCTGGTGCTGGATATCTACCTGACGGTGGCATACGGCCACGCTATCCCTGAGGTGGCAGAGAATGCCCAGAAGGCTGTGGCCTCTGCGGTCAGCGATATGACCGGCTGCACCGTGGAAACGGTGAACATCCATGTGGGCGGCGTGACCCTGGCCTGATTGCCAGACTGAACAAGAGAGAAAAGGACGAGAGAAACTATGACACGGAATACCGCACGGGAAATTGCCGCGCATCTTTCCTACGAATTGAGCTTCACGGATAAAACCGTGGAAGAGCTATTGCAGGAGCGGCTGACCAGCGAGGCGTTTGCCGAGCTGGCGGAGGAGGACTCCCTGTATACAGAAGCGCCCAACGCCAAGCAGGTGGCGTATATCACCCGCCTGGTGACCGGTGTGAATGAACACGCCGCCGAGCTGGACGGCTATATCGCCAAGTATGCTAAGAACTGGAAGTTCTCCCGCATTCCTCTGGTGGCCTCCGCCATCATGCGGGTAGCCATGTACGAGATCCTCTACATGCAGGACATTCCCAATGGCGCCGCCATCAACGAAGCGGTGGAGATCGCCAAAAAATACGAGACGCCGGAAACCGTGAAATTTATCAACGGAATTCTGGGCAGCTTCGCGCGGGAAGAGATCTCCCAGTAAGCATCTCAACAAACCGGCAGAGCGGATGCGGCACAGACCGCCTCCGTTCTGCTTTTTTACACAAGGAGACGCCATGGAACAGCGCAACCGGGGGATCGACCTGCTGCGGATGACCGCCATGTGGATGGTGGTCATTCTCCATATTCTGAATAAGGGCGGCGTTCTGGCTGCCGCGGCGCCCCTGTCTGCGGGGCAGGGGACCGCACGGCTGCTGGAGACTGCCGCCTACTGCGCCGTCAACTGTTACGGACTGATCTCCGGATATGTAGGCGTTCAGCGGCGCTTCCGGTACAGCGGTGCGCTGGCCCTGTGGCTGCGGGTGGCGTTCTACACGCTGGGCATCACGGCGGTATTTGCATGTCTGATGCCCGGCAGCGTCAACGGTGACCGGGTGCTGCGGGCCTTTTTCCCGGTGCTGTTCCGGCAGTACTGGTATGTGACGGCCTACTTCGGTATGTGCCTGTTCATCCCGTTTTTCAATCTGCTGCTGAACCGCCTTTCCAAGGGACAGCTGCGGCTGCTGGCGCTGTCCATCGTGCTGGTGTTTTCCGTTCTGCCCACCCTGCGGCAAAAGGACGTCTTCCTGACGGACAACGGTTACAGCGTCCTGTGGCTGTCCTGTCTCTACCTGCTGGGCGGTGTTCTGCGGCTGTGCGGGAGGCAGACGTCCCGCCGTCCCGCCTACCGGGGGGCGATTTATGCAGGCTGCGTACTGGCGACGTGGCTGGTGCGTCTGGCAGGGGACCGGCTGTGGATGGCCCGGACGGGACACCTCTGCGACAAGGTGCTGCTGACAGCGTACACCTCGCCCACCGTCCTGCTGGCGGCGGTGGCTCTGGTACTGTGCTTCGCGGAGCTGAATATCGGCCCCCGTTTTGGGCGTTTTATCGAAAGCGTCTCGCCGCTGGCCTTCAGCGTGTACCTGATCCACGCCCATCCGCTGATCTGGGAGCACTGGCTGGCAGGCCGGTTCGCGTTTCTGGCGGACAAGCCGCCGATTCTGCTGGCATCGGGCGTTCTGGGCGGCGCGTTTGCCATCTACCTCGTCTGCTCTCTGGCGGACGTCCTGCGGGCAGGCTTATTCCGCTTGTTCCGTGTCAAAGCGTTTTCCCGGTGGGCGGAGGAAGCCGTATCGGCCCGGCTCCGCCCCTGGCTGGATAAGGAGTAACTATGGAGCGGCATATTTTCAGCGTCACAGAGGTCAACGAGCTGGTGAAGCTCCTGCTGGACAACGAGCCCATGCTGTCCGGCATCTGCGTCCGCGGTGAGATCTCCAACTATAAAATGTACCCCTCGGGGCACCACTATTTTTCCCTGAAGGACCCCACCGGAGCCATCCGGTGCGTCATGTTCAAGGGACAGGCTCTGCGTCTGCGGTTTCGTCCGGAAAACGGCATGAAGGTGCTGGTGACGGGCCGGGTCAGCGTCTTTCCCCGGGACGGCGCGTATCAGCTTTACTGCGACACCATGACCCCGGAGGGGGCGGGAGATCTGGCGCTGGCCTTCGAGCAGCTGAAGGAGCAGCTTTATAAAGAGGGGCTTTTCGATGAGGCCCACAAGAAGCCGCTGCCCCGATTCCCGGAGCGCATCGCCGTGGTAACGTCCTCGGCGGGGGCGGCGGTCCACGATATGATCCGTATTCTGCGGCGGCGGTATCCCTTAGCCAAGGTGATCTTGCTGCCGGTGCGGGTGCAGGGAGCGGAGGCCCCGCCAGAGATCGCGGGGGCCATCCGGTACGCCGACAAGTGGAAGATCGGCGATGTCATCATCACCGGCCGGGGCGGCGGCTCTATGGAGGACCTGTGGGCCTTCAACGATGAGCGGGTGGCCCGGGCCATCTACGCCTGCGAGACCCCGGTGATCTCCGCCGTAGGCCATGAGCCGGACGTCACTATTTCCGACTTTGTGGCGGATGCCCGGGCCTCCACGCCCTCCAACGCCGCGGAGATCGCGGTGCCGGATCAGGTGGAGCTGCGCCGGCAGCTCAGTGGCCTGGCAGAGCGGATGACCGGCAGCGAAACATCCCGCCTGCAAGCCCTGCGGGAGCGGGTGGATGCGCTGGGCTGCAAACGGGTTCTGACGGACCAGCTGGCCTATGTACAGGACAAGCGCATGGAGCTTTTGCACTTGCAGCAGCGCCTTGGAGATCTGGCAAATGCCGAGATCGCACGAAAGCAAAAAACCTTTACAGCTCTTGCGGCGTCACTGGATGCTATGAGCCCCTTGAAGGTTCTGGGCCGGGGCTACGCCGTGGCCCGGAATGAGGCGGGGCAGGTGCTGAAAAGCAGCGGGGAAACCCATATAGGCGAGCGGATACACATTACATTGGGCAGCGGCGGCCTGACCGCCGTAGTGGATCATATCGAGGAGGCGCGAAATGGCGGCTAAAAAACTGAGCTTTGAGGAAAAGCTGTCCCGGTTGGAGGAGATCGTGGCAGCGCTGGAAAAAGGGGATGCCCCCTTGGCGGATTCCCTGCGGTTATTTGAGGAAGGGACCAAACTGGTCAACGCCTGCTCCACGGAGCTGGACAAGGCGGAGCAGCAGGTGGTCAAGCTGATGAAGGGGCCTGACGGCGCGCCGGTGGAGCTGCCCTTTGAAAGTACGGAGGATTGACATGGAAAAGACTGCGTTTGACGCCCGGTATTTTGACGCCCGGTATCAGGAATATCTGGCGGCCATCGAGGACTATTTGAACGGCTTGTTTGCGGAAAAGCCACACTGGGCGGATCTCTATGAGGCCATGCGGTACAGCGTTCTCTCCGGCGGCAAGCGGCTGCGTCCGGTGATGACGCTGGAATTTGCCCGGCTGTGCGGTCTGGACTGGCATAAGGCCGTGCCGGTAGGCTGCGCTTTGGAGCTGGTCCACACCTATTCCCTGATTCACGACGATCTGCCCTGCATGGATGATGACGATCTCCGCCGGGGCAAGCCCACCAACCACATGGTCTATGGCGAGACCTTGGCAGTACTGGCGGGAGACGCCCTCCAGCCTGCGGCCTACCGCCTGATCCTGACGGCTCCCGGCCTGACCGACGCCCAGCGGGCGGACTGCGCCCTGATTCTGGCGAACGCATCCGGCCCGGACGGCATGGTAGCGGGGCAGGTGCTGGACACGCTGCACCATCCCTCTGCCCAGGATGAACTGACGGAGGTCCACCACCTGAAAACCGGCGCCATGATCGCCGGGGCCTGTATGCTGGGCGTCGGCGCAGCCGGCGGCAGCGAGGCGGCCCGGAAGGCAGCAGAAACCTACGGCTATCAGTTGGGTCTGGCCTTCCAGATCCGGGACGATATGCTGGACGTCATCGGAAATGCCGGCGAATTCGGCAAGCCCATCGGCTCTGACAAGGACGAGGGCAAGGTCACCTATATGGACCTGCTGGGACTGGACGATTGCGGCAAGCTGATCCATGAGCTGACGGAACAGGCGGTCTCCGCCGTGTCCGACTTGGACCGGGAGGGCTTTTTGACCGCATTGGCGGAAAGCCTCACTGAGCGCACGAAATAATTCATCAAGCAGCCGGGAGGGAAGACCTCCCGGTTGTTTGCTTAGAAAAACTCCATCGGCCCCGTACACAACGAAGCTGGCAGGATGGGCCGGGACCCGGAAAGCTGTTAAGACGCCGCCAGAAATCGCTCGTCGGGTCTATGAAGCACACCGTCAGCCGCTCTGTATATATACGGAAGCTGTTGCATATTTTCGCAAGCCATGCTATACTGATATAAGCTAAGCGGCGGCGCAGTATTCTAGTCAGATCTGCCGTTTCCGAGGGAGGACCTAAAAAGCCTCCAAAGGGCACACCTGTGAAACTTCTGGTGTCTGCTTGAGACGCCCAGTCTTGGGTGGATGCTGGGAGGAAGCGCGTTTTTCGCGCTTGCGGACTCAGGGCGATTTCCAATGGCATGGATACCCCGACCCTGTTTCCGTGGAGACCTGTTCTTGTGCGTGGACGTACTCCCATTGTGGTAAGCGGATCCATGTACGAAGCAGATGATGAACCTGCAATGCGGTGCATCGCGCCTCCGGGTGCGTAACGCTGTGTGCAGCCGTAGCCTGCCTTGCGTGAAGCTGGTGAATGTGGGATCAACACGGCGCTGTCCTGGCCGGGACGGCGATCGTGATCGCCCACTGAAACCAGTTTTGCAAAAGAGGCTAAAGAAACGGACAGACTGTGGTGGAAAACACCTAGGCTGTTCATGGGAAGCGAATCAGGGATTGCAGTGCGGACTCAGTGGCAATCGGGTAGCGCGATCGGCGACGGCGCGCCTCGGAACTGAAAGGGGAACCGCCTCCATCGGCAACGAGAGGTGTTCCGTGGGGAAAACAAACCCGCACCTAAGCCGCAAGATTTACCTGGTTTGCTGCCGCTGACTTAGCATATCTGAATGATAACGGAGGCGTTTTTTTGAAAAAACCTTCCAATCCGAAAACCGGCAAGAAGGAACATAACCACTACCGCTGGGCGCTGACGGCCTTTGTCATGGCCGTAGCCCTGTCCGGGCTGCTGAGCCTGAGCTCCGAGGCCATTTTGGAGAACGCCGGTCTGCTGCTGGCGCTGCTGATCCTGGCGCTGTTCATCGGACTTGGCATCCTGTTTGACATCATCGGCGTGGCGGTGACCGCGGCGGATCCCCGCCCCTTTCACTCCATGGCCGCCCACAAGGAAAAGGGCGCAAAAGAGGCGCTGAAGCTCCTGCGGAACGCGGACCGGGTATCCAGCGTCTGCAACGATGTGGTGGGCGATATCTGCGGCATCGTCTCCGGCGCTACCGGCGCGGTGATCGTGGCCCGTCTGCAAAAGGGACTGGACCTGGAAAGCGTGCTGATCTCCGTGGGCGTCACGGCGCTGATCTCCGGCGCTACCATCGGCGGCAAAGCGCTGGGAAAGCCCTTCGCCATGAACCAGAGCAAGCGGGTGGTCCATCTGGCAGGCCGGTTTCTGCATTTGTTTCATCGCGGCTGAGTCTTTGCTGATCCATACAGCCGCAGGAGGTCATTGTGATTCTGGATTCCATTCATTCCCCTGAGGATATCAGGGCACTCGATCAAAATCAACTGCCGCAGCTTTGTAAGGAGTTGCGGCAGTTTCTGCTGGAAAACGTGTCGAAAACAGGCGGACACTTTTCCTCCAATCTGGGCGTTGTGGAGCTGACGGTGGCGATCCACCGGGTCTTTGACACCGCCCATGACCGCCTTGTGTTCGACGTGGGGCATCAGGCCTACGTCCACAAGGCCCTCACCGGCCGTCAGGCTCTGTTTTCCACACTGCGGCAGCTGGACGGCCTCTCCGGGTTTCCCAAGCCCTACGAAAGCGTCCATGATGCCTTCATCGCCGGCCACGCCTCCAACTCCGTTTCCGTGGCGTTGGGTATGGCGAGGGCAAGGACCTTGCAGCACCAGGATTATCAGGTCATGGCGCTGATCGGTGACGGAGCTCTCACCGGCGGACTGGCCTACGAGGGACTGAACAACGTTGGGGCCTCCGGTGAGCATATGATCGTTCTTCTGAACGACAACGGAATGTCCATCGACCCCAATGTGGGGGCTTTGCCGAATCATCTTTCCAAGCTGCGCAGCAAACCTGCCTACTACCACTTTAAGAAATGGTATCGGGGCCTCTTTGGAGAGTCTCCCTCCCAGTCCGCCATCTATCGCTTCAACCATCGGCTGAAAACCAGTCTGAAAAAGACACTGTGGCCGGGAAGCACTCTCTTTGAGGATATGGGCTTCACCTATCTGGGACCCATCGACGGCCATGACCTGCCCCGCCTGTGCGATATGCTGACGTGGGCCAAGGAGCTTACCGGCCCCGTGGTGGTCCATGTCCACACCCAGAAGGGTAAGGGATACGCCTTCGCGGAGCGGGACCCCGGCAAGTTCCATGGGATCGCGCCCTTTGATCCGGAAACCGGACTTTTGAAAAAAGCACCCGGAGAGACCTTTTCCTCCGTATTCGGCAAGACCCTCAGCGATTGCGCCGGGGAGGACAGCCGCATCTGTGCTATCACCGCCGCCATGGAGGAAGGCACCGGCCTGACAGTATTCGAGCAGGCCCACCCGGAGCGATTCTTCGATGTGGGCATTGCGGAGGGTCACGGCGTTTCCATGGCTGCCGGTATGGCCAAGCAGGGGATGATCCCTGTTTTCGCCGTGTACTCCACCTTTTTGCAGCGGAGCTACGATATGCTGGTCCACGATGTGGCTCTGCAAAAGCTTCATGTTGTCCTTGGCGTGGACCGGGCCGGTCTGGTGGGCGCTGACGGCGAGACCCACCACGGCTGTCTGGATGTTTCCTATCTCACCAGTATTCCGGGGTTCACGGTCCTGTGCCCCGCCAGCTTTGCGGAACTGCGGACCATGCTTCATCAGGCGCTGTTTGAGATCGACGGCCCGGTGGCGGTCCGGTATCCCAGAGGGGGAGAGGGCGTTTTTAACGCGGACACCAGCACTCAGGCCACAGTACGCTTGAAGGATGGCCGTCAGGCAGTCCTGATCACTTACGGAACGCTGGTGGAGCAGGCCCTGTCCGCCGCGGAGGAGCTGGAACGATCCGGGATCTCCACCCGCGTGGTGAAGCTCAACCGCATCGCCCCTCTGGACACGGCGGCGATCCTCCGGGAGACGGAGGGCGCCGAAACTGTCCTGATTTTGGAGGACTGTTTTGAAAACGGCAGCGTGGGCCAGCAGCTGGCTGCGGCCATGGAAGAGGCCGGGCAGAGCTGTTCTCACACGATCTTGCAAAATCTGAAGGATCACTTTGCCCCGGAGGGCACGGTGGATCAACTGCGGCATCGGTTCGGCCTTGACGCTGCCGGTGTGGTAAAAACGGTAAAGGAGGCCATGTCCTGTGAGCAATAAAACGAGGCTGGATGTGCTGCTGACGGAGCAGGGGCTTCAGGAAAGCCGCCAGAAGGCACAGGCCACCATTATGAGCGGTCTGGTGTTCGTCAACGGTCAGCGGGTGGACAAGCCCGGAACGGCGGTCCCCAATGACGCGAAGATCGAAATTCGTGGGAATACTTTGAAGTATGTGAGCCGGGGCGGTCTGAAGCTGGAAAAAGCCATGGCGGAATTTCCCATTGAGCTGAATGGCTGCATCTGCGGAGACATCGGTGCCTCCACCGGCGGCTTTACGGACTGTATGCTGCAAAATGGAGCCAGCAAGGTCTACTCGGTGGATGTAGGCTACGGCCAGCTTGCCTGGAAGCTCCGCGAGGACCCCCGTGTGGTGTGCATGGAGCGCACCAATGCCCGGTACCTGACCCATGAGCAAATCCCGGACGAGCTGGATTTTGCATCCATCGACGTGAGCTTTATTTCCCTGAAGCTGATCCTGCCGGCGGTGGCCAACGTTTTGAAGGACGGCGGCTATGTGGCCAGTCTGGTAAAACCCCAGTTTGAGGCCGGCCGGGAAAAGGTGGGCAAAAAGGGTGTTGTCCGGGACCCGGCAGTGCACAAGGAGGTACTGGAGCACTATCTGGAGCACGCAAGGGAAGCGGGCTTCGGTGTTCTGGGACTGACCTATTCCCCCATCCGGGGGCCGGAGGGGAACATCGAGTATCTGGGCTTCCTGCAAAAGGGTGCGGAAACCACTGTGTCTTTTGACTTGGACGCTCTGGTGGAGGAATCCCATCAAACCCTGAAGGAGCACGGAGAGGGGACGGTATAATGGAACCGAAAAAAATCATTCTCTGTCCGAATCCGGACCGGGACACCGGAATGAAGGCCACAAAGTCCGCCATTGCCATTTTGCGGGACATGGGCTTTCAGACGGTGGTCTGTTCGCCCTTCCGGGACCCGAAGACCGACGCCTTTGGAGACCTGCCCTCCAAGCCGCTGCTGCCGGAGTTGAAGGGCGCGGATCTGGTCATCACCCTTGGCGGCGACGGAACGATCCTGCATCTGGCCAAGCTGGCGGCGCTGCACAAGATCCCCATGCTGGGTATCAACATGGGGGGACTGGGCTTTCTGGCGGAGCTGGAGGTCGGCTCTCTGAACGCTTTGCGCGGCCTGAAAAACTGGGATTTTCCCATTGAAGAACGAATGATGCTGGACGTTTCCGTTCTGCGGGACGGCAAGCAGATCTATACGAATATGGGTCTGAATGATGCAGTGATCCGAGAGGGTCCCATCTCCCATGTGATCCATCTGAAGGTATTTTCCGACGGAAAGCACCTTGCGGACATCGCGGGAGACGGCGCCATCATTGCCACCCCCACAGGCTCCACAGCTTATTCACTCTCCGCCGGCGGCCCGGTGGTGGAGCCGGTGGCCCAGATCCTGACTCTGACACCCATCTGCACCCACAATATGCGCTTTTCCTCTTACGTTCTCTCTCCGGACCACACCCTGACGGTCTCTTTCGAGCGCAATGGCCGCAAGCCGATATTCCTGTTTGTGGATGAGAGTCGGGCGTTCCCTCTGCATTCCAACGATATTGTCCAGATCCGCCGAAGCCGGTATCTGACCCGGCTGGCGCATCTGTCTGAAAAGAGCTTCTGCGAAGTATTCGCGCAAAAAATGCTGCCGGGAGGTTTCCAGTCATGAAAAACAATCGCCAATCCATGATCCTTGACATCATCGCAAAGGAACACATCGAGACCCAGGAGCAGCTCCTGGAGCAGCTGCGGCAGCGGGGCGTGGCCAGTACCCAGGCCACCATCTCCCGGGACATCAAGCAGCTTCATCTGGTGAAGGAGCCTACGGGTCACGGCACCTACAAATACGCGGTTTCCAGCAGCCGTGCCCGTCTGAACATTGCGGACAAGCTGCGCACCATCTTCCATGAGAGCATCACCAGCGTGGACTGCGCCCAGAACATCGTGGTGTTCAAGACGCTGGGCGGTCTGGCCGGCGGTGCTTGCGAGGCCCTGGATCACATGGATGTCAACGGCATGGTGGGTACGCTGGCAGGAGAGAACACGGTCTTTGTGGTCATGAAGGACAACGCCAGCGCGGAGACCTTCTGCCAGGAGATCCAGGAAATGCTGTAAACCACCGGCAAAGACCCATTCCGAAGGGAGACGCGGAACATGCTGGAATTGCTTCATATTGAAAATATCGCGGTGATCGAGTCGGCGGATATATCCTTCCGCCCCGGCTTCAACGCCCTGACCGGCGAGACCGGTGCCGGCAAGTCCATTGTGATCGACGCCATGAGCGCGGTTTTGGGCGGGCGGGCCTCCCGGGAGCTGATCCGGACCGGCGCGGACAAGGCCTTTGTCAGCGCCGTTTTTTCTCAGGTGCCGCCTACGCTGCCGGGACTGGCTGACAACGGCGTCACACCTGACGAGGATGGCAATCTGCTGTTGCAGCGGGAGATCGGCGGGGACGGCAAGAACGTCTGCCGCGCCAATGGCCGCCCTCTGACCGTTACCCAACTGCGCCAGATCGGCGGAGAGCTTTTGAATATCCACGGCCAGCACGACGGCCAGCAGCTCTTGGATGAGGAACAGCATGGCGCATATCTGGACCGCTTCGGGCGGATAGAGGCCCCCTTGGCTGCCTACCGCAGCGCCTATGACGCCATGGCAGCCATCCGGGATCAAATTCGGTCCTTACAGATGAATGAGGCGGAGAAGGCCCGGCGCATGGATTCCCTCCGGTTCCAGATCGACGAGCTGGAACGGGCGGAGCTGGTCCCCGGCGAGGAGGAGGAACTGAATGCCCGGCGGGAGCTGCTGCGCAACGGTGAGAAGTATATTGCCGCCCTGTCCGGGGCCGATTACTGTCTCAGCGGCGATGACAACGGTGCAGGCGCGGTCTCAGCCATCCGGGAGGCAGAGGAGGCCCTTCGAGGCATCCGCACCCTCAGTGATGAGTTGGGTGAGCTATACAAACGGTTGGAATCCATTCACTGTGAAGTATATGACCTTGCCGAGACGATTCGGGATAAACGGGCAGAATTTGCCTTTTCTCCCGCGGAGTTGGACGCCGCGGAGGCCCGGACTGACCAGCTTTACCGCCTGAAAAAGAAATATGGCGCCACTGTGGAGGACATGATCGCCTATCTGGAACAGTGCCGCAGTGAACTGGACGCCATGGAGACGGCGGACGATACCCTGATCCTGCTGAACGGTAAATTGAAGAAGGCGGAGGCTGTTGTCCGTGCCGCCGGCGCGGAACTGACCCAAAAACGGAAAGCGGCTGCCCAAGCGCTGGAGCAGCGAATTCAGTCGGAACTACGGGATCTGGACATGAACAAAGTTCGCTTTGCTATCGAATTCACGGAAAAAGAGCCTGCCGCCGACGGCTGTGACGTGATCCGGTTCCTGATGTCCGCCAACGCGGGAGAGGACCTGCGGCCCATCGCTAAGGTCGCCTCCGGCGGCGAGTTAGCCCGGATCATGCTGGCCCTGAAAAACGTGCTGGCGGAGCAGGAGTCCATTGGAACGCTGGTATTCGACGAGGTGGATACCGGCGTTTCCGGCCGCGCGGCCCAAAAGGTGGCGGAAAAGCTGACTCAGGTGGCCCGGCACAAGCAGGTACTCTGCGTGACCCATCTGCCACAGCTGGCCGCAATGGCAGACACCCATTTTTCCGTGGAAAAAGGGGAGAGCGGGGGACGGACGTTCACAAGAGTCATCCAATTGGACCGGGAGGCCCGCAAAGCGGAGTTGGCTCGGATTACCGGCGGCAGTCAGGTAACGCCCGCGCTGCTGGAAAGTGCCGGCGAACTGCTGGATCAGGCGGACGCCTATCGAAAGCAGCATTTTGTGTAAGCCTGTCTTTGTATTGCCTCCTTGTTGCAAAGCTTCACAAGGAATTTGTGTACTTTTGCTGTCGCCCCCTCGTGGGGTATGCGGGTTGAAATGTATGGGCGCAGAGCGTATGAAGCAGATGACGGACGCCATCACACTATTCAATCTTGTTTTTGAAAAAGAAATGGAGACACAGGTGAATGAACACCGCACTGAACAAGAAATTCTTTTCCTATGTCATTCCGTCCATCCTCGCATTCGCATTGTCGGGGGTTTACACCATTGTCGATGGGTTCTTTATCGGGCAAAGCCTCGGTGATACAGGATTGACCGCCATCACATTGGGCTATCCGATTTCCGCGCTGATCGGAGCGGTCGGTACGGGCCTTGGCCTGTCGGGAGCGATTCGCTTTACGATCCTGAACGCGCAGGGGGAACCCCAAAAGCGTCAGGAGTGCTTTTCCGGAACAACGCTGCTGATGCTGCTGACTGCCGGTTTATTGACGGCGATCCTATTTGCTTTTGCCCAGCCGATTCTTCATCTGCTGGGTGCAAGAGGCAATATGCTCACGCTCTGTGTCATGTATGCCCAGGTAATCGCGCTGGGCGCTGTTTTTCAGCTTTTGGCAACCGGCTTCGTCCCGTTTATCCGTAATATGGGCGGGGCAACGGTTGCCATGATAGCCATGGCTTTCGGCTTTGCAACGAATATTGCTTTGGACTATGTTTTCGTGTGGGCCCTGAGCTGGGGAATGGCCGGCGCTGCATGGGCGACCATTATCGGACAGGCCGTGACCATGATCGTGGCAGTCATTTTCTTCCTTGTAAAAAAGAGCGGATTTTGCCTGCCGGAACTGCGGGAGCTATGCAGGCTTTGGAAAAATGTCCTGATCGTCGCGATCTCGCCCTTTGGTTTGACCTTTTCTTCCATCATCACGATGCTCCTCATAAATCGCTTTCTGCTTCTGTACGGGGATGAGCAGGCAGTTGCGGTTTACGGCTGTATCGGCTATATTACCGCGATCCTCTATCTGCTGCTGCAAGGAGTAGGCGACGGCAGTCAGCCGCTGATCAGCCAGTATTACGGAAAGGATGACCGATCTTCCGTTCAGGCTGTCCGAAAGCTGGCCTACCTGACCGCTGCTGCGATCACGGCAGTCTGCACGATCGGTGTCTATCTTGCAAGAGCAAAAGTTGGCACGCTGTTTGGCGCTTCGACAGAGGCAAACGCCGGGGTCATCCGGTATTTCCCGCTTTTTCTCGCAACGCTGCTGTTTCTGGCGTTTGTCCGTATTACAACATCTTACTTCTACGCAACGGAAAAGAATGGACTTTCCTACCTTCTCGTATATGCTGAGCCGGTCTGCACGCTGCTGATGCTTCTGATCCTGCCGCCAATGCTGAAGCTGACCGGTGTCTGGCTTGCCACGCCGGTCGCGCAGGTCATCACCTTTGTGATCGCATGGGCCGCCAAGCGGCGTGTAGATGTAAACATTTAGAGTGACACCATGATGCACCGTTTGCAGAGGTACGGAACCGTGAATAGCAAAAGACATCCAAGAAATTTGATCCTTGGATGTCTTTTTGTCAGTAGTTCTTTTCATTCGGTTCCATCCAGTGCGCTTTGCTTCGCCAAATCTCAGGAAGTGGATCCCTCCCGTTCCCGGAGAAACTTAATAGTGTCATTAATGTTGGGATCGTTGGGGCAGATCGACCTGATCGTGATCAAAGGAGGTCAGCCGTTCACCCACGACCTGCGGCAGGGCGGGATGATTCGATTTGAACCGCAAGGCAAAAAAATAAGCACATCCGGGCGGATGAGCTTAGTAAATTAAGCGGTTAGAATAAAAGGTTGATATAAAATAAACCAGCCAAAAATAATGCAATAAGAAAGACGATCATTGTATTTTGAACCCGTCTGTCATGGTGATCGCTCCTTGGTTTTAATTTCTTATGGCCATTGGAAAAGCCAGATGAGAGTGATTACTTCAATTCCGAAAAGAAAAAGAAGGAGCTTTCCCGGCACAGAAGTCAGAAAGTCTTTCATTTCATCCTTGAAACGCATAACAATCCCCCAAATTTATTGTAGCAAAGATCGCAAAAATGTCAAGAAGGGGAGATGGCGCATACGCGAGGAATCCACCATTGTCATCAAGGCGACAGGCCGATACTCGGAAAAGGTCAAGTGGATGGGAATTGATAAGGGGCATGATCCTCAAGATGGTGAACAAATTGATCGGCAGTGCAAAAAGACGGTCAATTATCTCAAAAATTTGCCAAGACCTTTCTGCGCGGAAGATTCCGTATTTCTGAAAGCATGAACAGACCGCCGCTCTCAGAGCGGCGGTCTGTTTTATTATTTGGACGGTGTATCAAAGCTGGGGTTCAGATAATAGACGTTTTTGCTGTTCATCCGCTCCTTGGCCAGACGCAGCGCCTCGCCAATACAATCAACATGAAGTGGATTTTGGAAAGAGCCGCCAACACTCTTTTTAATGGTTATTTGACAAATACACAACTTTTTGCGTCTTTATCAAAGCACCATTATAAAGTGCCTGATGTTGATTTCACTTCTTTGTTGTGTTACAATCTCAAATAGAATTTATTACAATCTCCTACAGCAATTCCAGCAAGAAGCTATTATGTAATTTAGCTCTTGACCATTTTGCCAATCAAAGTGAGGGATGTTTTTTTGTTTAATATACAGGAGTATGAGCAAAGACTCAAAGAAGAATGTCGGTTTATATCTGTCCAGTGTTGCCCACGAGGAGATGAGTATGGTGCAGATACGGTAGTAGAATTAACTGCCACGCAGTTAAGATACTTTAGTTCTTTGCCTGGAATTGAAGTTAAGGGAAAGCTACTGGCTTCTCAAAGTATGGCAAACTTTAATTTGCGTGGTCGGAATATGTGCAAAGAACCGCATCTCAGCCTGGATGGTAATGTCTTAACCTTTTCTGGCTCTGTGGCTGCGGCTGAACCCTTTTTGATGTATTTCTTTTGTGATAAGTAGCAATTCTATCATTATCATATAGTGGCCGAAACTCACATTTAAATGAGTTTCGGCTATTTTTTTGCATTTGACAAAGAGAAACGTTTATGTGACCACCTGAAACGCCCAAAATGGTATTTTGTATGATGTGCGTGGAGGTGAACGCACATGATTATTGCGTTAGGAGATCGGCTAAAAAAATTACGGACAGAAAACCACTTGCGGCAAGATCAAATTGCACGGCTGGTAGGCGTGGAGCGGTCAAGCGTTTCCCTATGGGAAAGTAACTTGCGGCAACCGTCATATTCAACGCTTGTTCGGTTAGCTAATCTATATGGGGTAACAACTGATTATCTGTTGGGCAGGACAGATGATAAATTGCTTGATATATCAGGGCTAACCCATGCTGAAGCTACAATGATTATGCAGTTGGTAGCCTCCATGACTGAAAAAAATCAAAAACTGGAGGATATAACATTATGAAAAAAATGTACCGTGCATTTTTAGTAGCGTTGCTATTTCTAACATTATGTACCCCCGCTTTTGCAGCAGAGGAGAATAGTCCGATTGTGAGTTCAGTAGAAGAATTACAAGCAGCAATCGAAAAAAGTGAATTTGGAGACACAATTATTGTAGCTAATACCATTAGGATTACCGATAATTGCATCATAGGTAAAAACGGTGAAAATGTAAACCTTGTAACCTCGGATGACTTTTGCGGAGACGCAATATTTATTGTTGAGGAGTTTGAGAATCAGGATATTACAATTCAGAGCATCGAATTTCGCAATCAGAGTTGTCCTTTTCTCATTGTGAATCCGGGGACTCAGAAATGCAATTTAGGAAGAATATACCTGTTTGGATTATCTTTTTATGACAACGCGTGCGATGACGCAATTATTCAGTCAAACGGAGCACAAGTAATCATGGAAAACTGTTCCATGATTCAGTATCTTAGGAATGCAAGGATACTGAAGCAACACGAAACATCAAGTGTAATACTTAAAAATTGCACTATGGCAGGTAAACTAATAAACGATAATGGTGGGGCAATTTGGTGTGATGGGGAACTAAGTGCCCTATATTGCACTTTTGCTCAAAGTTATGTATATGCAGATATAGATGACAGCGGAAATACAGTGGGAGTTGGCAGCGCTATTTTTATAACCGAAAATGGTAATTGCACATTTAACCGGTGCCGATTTGAGGATAACTATTCAGCAAACGGAGGGTGCATTTCTGTTTTGGGTAGCGCCACACTTACTAATTGTAATTTCTGGGGTAATGATTTTGATAGAAGCAAAGGCGGAGGTGCTGATGTATATGTTTGGAAGGGTGCTTCGCTAAAGATAGACTACGCTGAAGATGAGGATTTCAATTTCCGTTCAACTCCCGTTGGATTTTTCTTAGATAATATAAAGCATACATTTGATGCTAATGGTGAAAACTTGTTTGTGGGTATGTCCGTGTCCACGGATTCGATTCCCCTTGCACAGTACGGGCTTCACTTTGCGTATGTGGATGAATTTCCAGAGGGCTATGAAATTCCTACAGAACCTGACGAGATAGATGATGTAGTTTACTGGGACGACTTTGAGTATCCAGAGATCCCCGTTGATCCGGAACCAGAGGAGCCAGGAGATGAGCCGGAGCTTCCCGCTCCAGACAATAAACCGGAAGAACCGGACACGCCTACAACGCCGGAAGAGCCAACGGCCCCGGAGGGATCTGGAGAGCCAGATGATCCCACAAACCCGGAGGAACCAGGGGATATGCCGCAGAATCCCGCGCCAGAAGACACACCGGAGGAGAGTGGGCCTCAGACTCCCCAGGAGCCGTCAGGTGGGCACGATACTGACGATGGTGACTTTACTCCTCCCACATATCACAAGCCTACAACCAAGCCCACAGCGCCAATAGAGGCAATTCCGGAAGAAACTACAAAGCCTAAAACATCAATGGCCTGTGGTACGGCTGTTATTGACTGTTCTCGTTCAGCTAAACTACAGGGATACGGAGACGGACAACTTCATGAGGATGCCCCACTTTCTCGTGCTCAAATGGCCGTAATAGTATATCGGTTATTGGATGATGAGAGTATGGCTGTGTTAAGTGCGCCGTCAAGCTCCTTTACCGATGTGGACGCCGACGCCTGGTATGCTCCCTCTGTACTGGCACTGGCCGACGCTGGCGTTGTCGGTGGTACTGGTGGAGGCTGTTTTGCGCCTAACAGTCCGACAACATGGGCACAGCTCTTGACCGTTCTGGGGCGCTTTGTAGAGCCGCAGGAGTGCCCTTTGCAGCTCATTCAATACGATGGATGGGCAAGGGAGGCGGTGCAAACCGCCGTTGCCTATGGATGGCTTGAAGATAGCGCAGATTTTAACGCAGACGCTGTTGTTAGCCGTGGTGAATTGGTAGAGTTTATAAACGGCATTTTGGAGCTGTACCGATAACTAATGAAAGAGCGTCCAGGGAGGGTATTATACCGTCCTTGAACGCTCTTTTTTTTGCAAGCTGTCCTATATTGTTGTTCCGTCATTGAACACAAATTCTGCCCGCCAAGCACCACCAAGCGCAACGGCAATCTGTTCAAGCTCCTCATTTGTTAGTGTATTCCTCTTGACCTTTTGGTTTAGGTTTGATGGTGTTGTCCCAATTCTACGGGCAAGCTCAGCTTGACTTATTCCAGAATAGGCTAAAGCCATTTTAATTTTTTGCTCTATTGTCATAGTATCACCTCAGCATATAGTATATAGCATATACTGTATAATTACAAGCGTTTAATAAAAAATATTTAGAGAAACATTACTATTATTCTTGACAACATTAAGCAATTGCTGTATACTGTTGGCAAAGGATAGGGCAATAAAGCTCTTTGGAATAGAAAGGAGGCGCTATAATGCTGAAGCTGACACAAAAGCAGGCCCGCACTCTTATCAATCGAGAGATTGGCGTCACCGCCAAGAACCTTGAAAAGATTGCCGCTCCAGATGGCGTATACGCCTATCAGTTGACCATGGGCGGACTAAATGTCATCGTGGAAAATGACCGTTACACACACGCAGGCCGCTATGGATTGAAAATTCATGATCGTTTTGGTGGTACGACTCTAGCAATGCTTTTCCACCCGGAAACCTTAAACCGTGATTTTGGTGCCGAAGATGTAGAGAAGTCGGATATGGCACAGCAGGCACGGCGGGAATGGGTAAGTACCCATGGCCCGGACTACTGCCACAAGATGATTGACAATTATTGGAACGGTTAAGATGTAGCCTGACCTATCGGGTACACGGGGAGAAAGGAACCACTATGGAAATCAAAATGAACCTGAACCATTCGTTTAACGGCTTTAAGCTGGACGCCACCGCAATCAAACTCCAGAGCATGGACAGCAGCAACATTCGGCTGCCCTATACTGGCAATCTGCCTATAGATGCTGACAGTGCCTATATTGCGTTCAAGATGATGCCAACCCAGGCTATGGCAGTGTTGGTGTGCAAATGTGCCGGCAAGGAGAAGCGGTTCCCGCTGGAATACACCGCAACCGAGATTACGCAGGTGTTGGATGCGTTCTTCTTTACGCATGATGGCGGTACACGGTTTGATAATGGCTTGGATCGGTTTTGGCTGGGTTTGTGGACAGCGCACTACATTGATTGGAAGCGAACAGAAGCGGCGTAACATAGGTGTTTAGGAAGAGCGGGTGGAGGCTACAGAGCAGCTTTCACCCGCTATTATTTTATGGTTTGGGAAATGAGAATGAAAATATGATTTGATAGGGTATGAGAAAAAACATACAGAAAAGCCCTGCTTTTGGTCGAATAATTCTAAACTGATATCAAGAACTCCCGTTTGTTGTCGGGATTTCTCAATGCTAAATTTGGTTCATTCTGGAGGGAGTACCTTCAAATTTATTAGAAAAGGTTAATCAGCCGTTTTCTATTAGACATTCATAGCAGCGCAGATTTTTTACAAAAACCTGCAATTTTGATGCTTTTTCAATCGAATAATTCTAATACCGTATCAAGAATGGCCGACAATAGACGGGAGTTTTCGGTTTTGGAATTTGGTCTATATATGAAGGGGTGGATGAAAGTCCAACCAATAAATTTTTTTATGTCACATTTCATTGACGATACTGAAAGGAGGCCGTGCTATGCCTTTGAAGCTGAGATTAGAACTGTACATTCAGCAATGCGGTGTATCGCAGGCTTTCATTTCTGATGCCGTTGGATTGCCACGCGAAACACTTAACCGTTTTCTGCGAGGCAAAAGGCAACTACCCCGCCGCTGGATCAAACCGCTTGACGGCTTTTTGAGTCAGCGCGGGTACTAACACTTTGGTATCAGGCGGGCTTGTTGATTTCCCCGTTTGATATATTCATCGTAAGGGAGACGGACGTTAATCGTGCCGTCCGTCTCCCAATTATCTCTCGGGACGGGTGCTTGCGTTACACCCGTCCTTTTCGATTACAGCAGGCTTGAAGCGAAGCCTTTGTAATACCATGCGGCGTAGGCTATATCCCACAAATATAATTCAATCCTTTGCCTTCATTGTTTTTTATCCCTTTCTTAAAATACGTCCAAAAGCAGAAAAAAGAATTGAACTATAAGCCTACGCCGCAAAAATTCATATCAAACCATATCAAAAAGGAGAGTATTAAAATGAAACGATTGATCTACACCGAGAGTATGGCGCAAAGCCTTATCAATGAGGGGTTTGAGCTTATTGGCAAATTCCCCAATGCACGTGATCTGCGGAGATCCGTATGGGTTTTCAATAGCTCCCCGGATCTGGAAAAAGCCTGCAATGAGTACATTGCCGCAAGCAAGCAGGCAAAAAGGCCCGTTCAGCCCGTTCAGGTAGATGATAAAGTAATCTGCTGCCTTTACTACAAAAAGGATATGACTGTTGCGGAAATCTGCCGTATGTGCCATGTAGATAAACAGCGGGTACTCGATGCAGTCAGAAACGATCAAGGGTTATTGGATGCGTTCCGCATTGCGAGCCTTGATCGGGAGGACTTCAACGCCTACCGAGCCGCACAAACCGATGAAGAGCGTCGGCGTATTTTGGACGAAAAGGCCGGCGACTACATTGTACACAGCAGCCAGGGCAACCGCACTTTCGTTCATGGAAAGGAGGTTGCTCCCAATGAGTGAGATCATGATTTTGCCGAACCGTGAGGAAATGGTAAATCCGCGTGTAGGACTGTATCTTATGGAAAATGGCATTATGCCTTTTGCTGTAAAGCTCCAGGGCGCTGCATCTGCAGATATGTTTTTCTTTGCTGAAACGCCTGAGTTGAAGCAAGCCCTTAGAGAGTACCAGGATAGGGCCAAACAGATTGTAGAAAGCGAACTTGCCTATGATGAGGCCGAAATTCTCTCTGAGTTTTTTAACCTCAGTCCAGAGCAGGCACTGGAGGCGATTACGCCCAAAGGAGCCGTCCGAGCCTACTTTGCATATGTCAGCATGGACACCGCACAGCGCCGCGCGTATATTGAGGCAAGTGCCGAGGAACGAGCCGAAATGCTGACCAGGCTGTATTGCAAGTAAAAGGTGGTGCAGTATGGCTGACTATATTACCGATGGCGTTGTGGTTCGCTTGTCAGAGTTTCAAGTGTTGCAAACACTTCCACCTGATATTTGCGGCGAAGCCGCTTTAGCTTTGCTGCGTCAAGGGTTTACAGGAGAGCAACAGACAAATTGTAATCCAATGATTCAAATGCTCCTTACATTGTCTTTTGATAACCAGGTATCATCTACCGATAAGTACCGTTCTGCTGTGCGGGGCGGTGCTTCCGGTGGACGCCCGGAGACAATTTCAACACAAAAGGTTGCGGAGCTATACAGAAGTGGAAAAGGAACAAAGGAAATTGCCGATGAATTGGGGTGCTCAATCCGCACGATTCAAAAGAAGCTGTGCAAATTGGGCTTTGAAAGAATGGGCGAACGAACGCGAACGAACATGAACGAACATGAATTTAGCGAACGAATTAACGCGAACGAACGAACTAAACCCGATATAGATATAGATACAGATTCGGATACTGATTACGCTTCAGATAACGATACCGATTATGATGTCGATAAAGATACTGATTCTGCTTTAGATAAGGCTATTAGATCAGAGGGTAGCGACATCGTTGTTTCCTCACATGGGAAATACCCAGATATGACAAAGTATTCTCACTCAGACGGAGCGACCGTTGACCTGCCTGATATTTCAGAGGATGATTTGCCGTTTTAGATTCCATTACCGTAGAAGATTTGTTTTTTTTCTCTTTCCACGCTGTACGGCTGATGGATGACTGTGGCAAAGCGAGGAAATAGAGATTTTGCGATTTTGCCGCAAAGTCTTACCGGCCTTTCTGAGGGCGCTGTACGGTGTTCTAAGGCACATTCCCAAGAGGCTTGTACGGCCCCTCAGAGGCTCAAGAACAGTAAAACACTCATAAAGAGTAAAACATATTAAGGGAGGAGGAAATTATGCTTGACGGACGAAAAATGAGATTGATTGAAGCAAAGTTGCAATACCCAAACATGGGCAACAACGAACTTGCTGAAATCGTTGGTGTATCCAGACAATCTATTTGGAACTGGCTGACCAAAGACGAAGAAGTAAAGGCAGAGCTTGACCGTCGTTTACGGGACATCAACCGTGCTGCAAATCTCCATCTCTCCAGCCAAACCGCAAAACTTATGGACGCTATGCTGGAGCTTGCCTTGTCCCCAAATACAGAGCAGCGGACAAGAAACAGCGCTCTGCAATATCTGCTTGATAGAAGTATGGGCAAAGCAGCGCAACAGATTGACATTGACGTTGATACGGATGGTAATGCCGCCGATGTGCTGCAAGGCTTTAAGGACTTTCTTCGGACAACCGGCTATTTGAAAGATGGAGGAAACTAAATGTTTGACACAAGAAATGTTGGATACCTCAAAGCAGACTTTGAGGCAGGGGCCGATGTTACGGCCTTTATCTTTGATGAGATCAGGAAGCGGCATCCAGGCTGGAGTGCCAATGTACTCCATCACTTGGAGCTTGTAAGCGATAAGCCCCTAAGCCTTACGGTGGATGGATGGGAATGGCAGACTAATGGTTACTGGCCTTGTAACAATGCGGTGATTCGCAATGTGGTAGTCAATGAGGCTGTCACCGGTTTGCAGATGGCTTTCCGCTATGATGACTGACCGTCTATAAAGGTAAACCTTAACAGACACAAAGAAAACCACTATATTGAGAAGAATTGTTTGTCTATAAAAGATCAAAACTAT
>OJOO01000309.1_pt1 | contig 24384 bp, 19 predicted proteins | sample 1598171 | NCBI WGS metagenome assembly OJOO01 (sample SAMN01915208, study PRJEB22387) | human gut metagenome | isolation source: stool | host: Homo sapiens | place: USA
TCATCGAGACGTTGTCCTGCGACTTGGAGGTCAGTTTCTTGAGGTTGCTCACCGTGTTGAGATTGTCCTCCAGCACACGGGTGATGTTGGTCTCGATGTCGGCGGCGTTGGCGCCCGGATACATCGTGATCACCGAGATCTGGGGTATCTCGATCTCGGGATACTGGTCTACGGCCAGGTTCATCAGCGAGAAGAGTCCGAAGACCATCACGCCGACGAACAGCAGGATCGTTGAGATCGGTTTGCGGACCGCGCTTTCGTAAATTTTCATTGGAAAGGGGCTGTTTTAGTCTTTTTTAATATCCACTTTGGCCCCGTCGAAAAGTTTCGACAACGCCGTGACGGCCACCGGCTCGCCCGCTTCGATCCCCGAGAGGATGTCCACGCGGTCGCCGACCTGGCGTCCCTCCTTGACCGAGCGGCGCTCGGCAACCGAGTCGCCGACGATGACGTAGAGATAACGCTCGGCCGAGCCGACCTGCTTCTGCACGGCCACGTCGGGAACCATCACGCCCTCCTTGCTGCCCATGTCGAAGGTCGTGCGGGCGTACATGCCCGGGCGCAGCGTGCGTTTGGCGTTGGGGACCTTGACCTCGACCTTGAAGGTGCGGGTCGTGGGGTCGAGCGCCGGATAGATCAGCGACACCGTGCCCGTGAACTCCTCGTCGGGGAAGATGTCGACGGCCAGCTTCACCGGCATGCCCACCTTCACGTTGGGGAAGTACTGCTCCGAAATGTTGGCGATGACCTTCAGCGGGTCGATCTGCATGATGTGCAGGATCGGCTGCTGGGCGAACAGGTCGCCGGACTCGTAGTTGCGGGCCGTGACGACGCCCGAAATGGGCGAACGCACCTCGATGTTCTTCTTGAGGTTGGCGACCACCTCGCGCTGCACGTCCAGCTGGGCCTTGGCCTGCTCGATCTGCTGGGTCGAAATGCCTCCGGCCTCGTAGACCGGCAGCAGGCGGTTGTAGTCGTCCTCGACGGTCTTCAGCTGCACCAGCTGCTGGGTGTACTGCGTGGGATCGAGCGTCACGACGAGCTGCCCCTCGCGCACCGGATCGCCCACCTCGACGTAAATCCTGTCGATGTGCACGCCCGAAGCCGCCGGAGTGATGTCGTTCTCCTTGTAAGGCTCGATCTCGGAAGTGAAGACCTCCGTAAGCTGCACCGAAGCCTCTTCGGCAACGGCGCTTTTGGTCAGCACGCCTTTGTCTTCCGCAACGGCGGTCACGCCTTTCTTACCCGTGCAGCCGGCGAAAGAGACGGCGGCGATGCACAAAATCACGATTTTTTTCATACGTTCTTTATCCTGTTTTTTATTTATTTCCGTGTTCGCGGCCGACGATGCGGTCGTACTCGGCCTTGGCCGAAAGGTAATCGTAGATCGCCTGCGAGAAGTTCAGCTGCGCCTGCGTCTGCGAGAGCTGCGCGCTGTTGAGTTCGAGGATCGTCCCCGCGCCCGCCCGGTAACGGGTGTCGGAGATCTTGTAGGCCTTGCGGGCCTGCTCGACGGTCAGCTCCTGGGCGTACATCGTCTCGCGAGCGGTCAGCAGGTCGTTCAGCGCCGAGCGCACCTGCACGTCGATCTGCTGCCGGGCGTAGCTGCGCTGGAGCGACAGCTGCGAAATCTGGTTTTTCAGCTCGCGCGACCTGTTCATCTTCGTCAGGCCCGAAAAGATGGGGACCGACAGTTGCAGGCCGACCGAAATCGGATGGGTCCAGAAATACCGGGAATCGTCCGTCGCGGCGGCGCCGCCGAAATTGAAAGGCTCCATGTCGTTACCCGTATAGGAGGCCGACCCGAAGGCTGCGAGCGTCGGCATGCGTCCCGCATTGGCCGCCTTGAGCGAACGCCGGAGAACCTCCTCCTGCAATTCGAGCGAGCGCAGGTCGGAGTTGTCCGTCACGTCGGTGGTCAGCCCGTCCGTCCCGGCCAGCACGTCGTCGCGCAGGGCGTCCAGCTCGCCCACCACCTCGATCTCCACGTCCTCGGGAATCGAGAGGTACATCTTGAGCATCAGCTTGGCCAGCTTGATCGAATTCTCGGTCTGGAGGATCGTGGGCTTGAGGTTGCTCAACTGCACCTGCGCGGTCAGCAGGTCGTATTCCGAGGCCAGCCCGTGCTTGTACTGCACCTGCGTATCGTCGACCGTGCGCTGCACCGTGGCCTCCGACTCGCGGAGCACCGCGAGCGACTGCTCGGCGAGCAGGATGTTGTAAAAGGCCTTCTTCACCTCGGCCGTCAGGTCGATGCGCGAGGCGCGTGCGGCCTCCACGGCCGTGGCCATCTGCGCGTCGTTCATCTTCAGCGTGCGGTAGACCGACGGCGCGAAGAGCGGCAGCGACAGGTCGCCCTGCACGGCGAAGGTGTTATCGGCTCCGAACGAAATGCCGCCGCGCATCTCGGACTTCACGATCGAACGGGTGTAGCTGCCCGACGCCGAAATCTGCGGCAGCAGGTTGCCCCACGTCTGGCGCTTCACGTAGTCGTAACGCTGCACCTCCATCTCCGCGACCTTGACGGTCGGGTTTTCGCTCAAGGCGAGATCCAGCGCCTGGGGAAGCGTCAGCCGCATCTGCGCCGAAGCGCCGGCGACGCCCGCCGCCCAAAAGGCGATGATCAAAAAAAGTCGTTTCATCATTATTCGGTAAAATTATGTTGTCATTATCATTTATGCGGACGAACGGAACGGACGGATATTTCAGTCCCCGCCCCTTCGCGCCGGCTATTGCATCCGGTGAACGGTTTTGGCAGGCTCGTAGCGTTTTAGGTAGTCGTCGACGAGCAGCAGCCCCTTGGTCGTGGAGATGCCGCGGAAAAAATTGCTGATGATCTGCACGAACGCCTCGCGCTCGGTCATGCCCGCGGGCAGAATGAGGTCCTTGCGCACGGTGATGGCCGAAGCCGTGTAGTAAAGCACCGAAATGGCCAGATCGAGATTGATCGTGTCGACAAACAGCCCGTCGGCAATCCCCTTTTCCAGCATCTCCTGCAGGTCGCGGCGGCTCTTGGCGGTGCCTTCGCGCGTCATCTTGTCGTGCACCGCCGGGTAAAACTTGCGCAGGTTGTTCAGCAGCCGCTGGATGACTTCGGCGTTGTCCATCACGCCGCCCAGCACCATGAACATCGCTTCGAGCACGTTGCGCGCATGGGCGCACACCGCGGCGCGCTCGATGCGTTTCTTTTCGAAATAGCGGTCCATCGCCAGGTAGAGCAGCCCCTCCTTGTCGCCGAACAATTCGTAGAGCGTCCGTTTCGAGACCCCCAGCTGCTGCGCGATGTCGTCCATGCGCACCGACTTGATGCCCTGCGAGACGAACATGTGCATCGCCTGTTCTATGATTCGTTCCTTCTGATCCATGATCCAATCCGATTGATACGGATGCAAATATACGCGCCAAAACTTATAAAACAAAAAAAGTTTTCTGTTTTTCCCGGTTTTCTGACGAAAACAACAAAAAAGGAGCCTATCAGGACTCCTTCATGCAAAACCGGACGCGGGAAATCGCCCTTCGGCGGGCAGACCGCACGACGCTTCGGGGATCATGCGGCGGCCGTCCGCATAACGAGCATGCCAGCGCAGACCGGAGCAAAAAAGCCGCCGCAGAAATTCTGCGGCGGCTTTGTCCAAAACGGGAATGCCCCGTCTATTTCGTGACCCGTTCGAGCCATTTGACCATGGCCAGCATGGCGAACATCGAGATGGCGCAGACGATGACGAAGATGCTCCACGTCGCGGAGATCGAGATGCGCTTGTAGAGGATCGGGCCGATGAACAGCAGGCCGTTGCCCAGCGCCGTGGCGCCCAGCCAGCAGCCCTGCATCAGGCCCTGGAGTTTCTGCGGAGCGACCTTCGACACGAACGACAGGCCCAGCGGCGAGATGAACAGTTCGGCGATGGTCAGGATCAGGTAGGTGGCCACCAGCAGCCACGGAGTGACGCGCTCGGCGAACGAGAGACCGCCCTGCGCCTGCACTTCGGCGAGTTTGGGAAGGCCCAGCGACCCGAAGACCATCAGCACGTAGGCGAATGCGGCGATGCCCATTCCGATCGCGATCTTCATCGGAGTCGAAGGCTCCTTGCCGCGGTTGCGCAGCCAGGCGAACACGGCGATGATGACCGGCGTGAGGAACACCACGCAGAAGGGGTTGGCCGACTGGAAAATCTCGGCCGTGATGGGCATGCCGAAAATTTCGAGACGGGTGTAATCCTGCGCGAAGAGCGTCAGCGTCAGACCGTTCTGATGGAACGAGAACCAGAAGAAGATCACGATGGCGAACACGGCGAACAGCGCATAGAGACGCTGTTTGATCTCACGCGCATCCTGCTGGATTTCGGCCTTCGAAGGCGTCGTCCTGGAAGCGGCCGCAACCTTGGGATCGGGCAGCTTCTTCTTGTTGGCAAGGAAAACCACCAGCGAGAAGACCAGCGCCACGATAGCCACGCCGAACGCATAGTGGAATCCGGTGTTGAAGGCGTTGAGATAGCTCTGCGCGAAAACGCCCATGTCCGCCGGGACGCCGCCGAGGCTCACTTCGGCAGCCAGCTCGCTGAAACGGCCCTGGGCCACTTCGGGACTCATCGTGCCGCCGATATACTGGTGGCAGAGGGCCGAAAGGTCGGAATTGTAGAGGAATCCCTGCGTGCGGAGCCACCAGTTGCGCACGCCCACGGCGGCGAACGGTGCGAACATCGCGCCGATGTTGATGAACATGTAGAAAATCTGGAAGCCCGTGTCGCGCAGTTTGGCATACTGTTCGTTGTCGTAAAGCTGCCCCACGAGCGCCTGGAGGTTGCCTTTGAACAGACCGTTGCCGAAGGCGATCACCATCAGTGCGCCGATCACCACGGTCTTCGACGTAACGGTGGGAACCATCAGCGCGGCATACCCCGCCGTCATCACCAGAATACCCGCGATAATCGTCCCCTTATAGTTGCGCAGCCGGTCGGCGATCAGGCCGCCGACGAGCGCCAGGATGTAGATCGAGGTATAAAAAAACGAATAGATTTTCCCGGCCTGCTCGCCGTCGATACCGAATTTCGACATCAGGAACAGCGTCAGAATGGCCATCATGGTGTAGAAACCGAAACGTTCGCCCGTATTGGCGAGAGCCGCGGCAATCAAACCTTTAGGTTGCTTGAGCATAGTAGAATTGGGTATTAGTAATGGATACGTTTTTTTGTTCGTGGACAAAGATAGAAAAATTTTTCATATATTTAGTGTCGCAACGGCACTTTTATCAGTCGGAACTCATAACCGGACCCGGGTGCGATTCGGTTTTGCTCCCATCCGACTTTTTATTACCTTTGTAGAAAATCGACTCCCCTATGGAAAAAACGACCCGAAGACTTCCGATCGTCGAACGCGACGAATGGTTACAGCCCGTCGAGGCGCAGATGAACCTGCGCCACGAGCGTTACGAGCGGAAAATGGCCGACATCGGACGCTCGGCGGGATCGCTCGTCGACTACGCCAACGGCTACCGCTATTTCGGCTGGCAGTGGGACGATGTGCTGGACGGCTGGTGGCTGCGCGAGTGGCTGCCGGGGGCGCACGACGTCTACGTCTTCGGCGACTTCAACAACTGGCAGCGCACCGAAATCCGCATGCACAAGGATGCCGCGGGGGTCTGGAGCGCCTTTTTCCCCGCGGCGATGTACCGCGACCGGCTGCGGCACGGCTCGCTCTACAAGATCCACGTCCACGGCGACAACGGCTGGCTGGACCGCATTCCGGCCTACGCCCGGCGCGTCGTGCAGGACGACGAGACCAAAAACTACACGGCGCAGTTCTGGAACCCCGCAGAACCGTTCGACTGGCGGGGCGACGCGTTCGACGCCTCGAAGATCGGCAGCCTGCTGATCTACGAAGCCCATGTGGGCATGGCCCAGGAGCGCGAGGGCGTGGGAACCTACCGCGAATTCACCGAAAAGATACTCCCGATCATCAAAAAGGACGGCTACAACGCCGTGCAGCTGATGGCCGTGGCCGAGCACCCCTACTACGGGTCGTTCGGTTACCACGTGTCGAGTTTCTTCGCCCCCTCGTCGCGCTGCGGCACGCCCGAGGAGCTGAAGGAGCTGATCCGCCGCGCCCATGAACTGGGGCTGGCGGTGATCATGGACCTCGTGCACGCCCACTACGTCAAGAACCTCAACGAGGGGATCAACTCCCTCGACGGCACCGACCATCTCTACTCGCCGCCGGGCGACGCGGGCTACCAGCAGTACTGGGATTCGAAACTCTTCGACTACGGCAAGGAGGAGGTGCAGCACTTCCTGCTGTCGAACGTCAAATACTGGCTCGACGAGTTCCATTTCGACGGCTACCGCTTCGACGGCGTGACGTCGATGATCTACCGCCACCACGGCTACGTCACGTTCGATTCGCGCGACCGTTTCTTCGACGAGGGGGTCAACGGGGACGCTCTCACCTACCTCACCCTGGCCAACCGCCTCGCGCACGATTTCCGGCCTTCGGCCGTGACCATCGCCGAGGACGTGAGCGGCATGCCGGGGATGTGCATCCCGATCGCCGACGGCGGCATCGGATTCGACTACCGCCTGGGCATGGCCATCCCCGACTTCTGGATCAAGCAGCTGAAGGAGGTGCCCGACGAGCAGTGGGACATCCGGGAGATGTGGTCGGTGATGACCGACCGCCTGCCCGAAGTCAAGACCGTAGCCTACGCCGAGTCGCACGACCAGGCGCTCGTCGGCGACAAGACCATCGCCTTCCGGCTGATGGACAAGGAGATGTATTTCCACATGGACCGCGCTTCGGAGAACATCGTCATCGACCGCGGCATGGCCCTGCACAAGATGATCCGCCTGATGACCATCTCCACGGGCGGTCAGGCCTACCTCAACTTCATGGGCAACGAGTTCGGGCATCCCGAGTGGATCGACTTCCCGCGCGAGGGCAACGGCTGGAGCTACGCCCACGCCCGGCGGCAGTGGTCGCTCGCGAAAAACGGATTCCTGCGCTATGCGTGGCTGGGCGATTTCGACCGCGCGATGATCCGGCTGGTGAAAAAATACAAGGTTCTTGCCGACGGTTACCCGTGGAATCTGCTGATGGACGAGCGCAACAAGACGATGGCCTTCTCGCACGGCGACCTGCTGTTCGTCTTCAACTGGCATCCTTCGGCCTCGATCCCCGACTACGAACTTCCGGTGCAGGCCCCGGGCAAGTACGTCCCGGTGCTCTCGACCGACGAAAGCCGCTTCGGCGGACAGGAGCGGCAGTCGATGGCGGCCGAACACTTCTCGTTCGACGCCGGGGAGGGCGACGGACAGCGGCAGCCCCATATCCGCATCTACAACACCTCGCGCACGGCGACGGTCTACCTGCGAAAAAAGTAGTTACGCAACGACTATATTTTCCTTTTTATTCACCAAAACAGATTTACCATGCCCAATGAAAACAACAACGAAATTTCTTTAAAGGAGTTGAGAGAAGGATTCTACCAATGCCGGCGGTTCGAAGCCACGAACCTGTGGCGGAGATCGTTCCTTCTTTCCATTTTTCTGGTCTTTTGTTTCGCCGTCTACGGAGCGCTGGCGTCCGAAATCCTGACCGCCGGACCCGGAGCGGCCAATTTCCTGGCGCTGAACGAAGCCGCCTGCGCGGTGGCGCTGCTCGGAACGTCGTTCGCCCTGATCTGGATCATGATGGCCAAGGGGTCGAAAGCCTGGTACGAGGTCTACGAACGCTACATATTCGAGATCGAACAGGAGGAAGCCGAAGGACTGAAAATTCCGGAGCGCTATCGGCTGGGAGCCTTGTGCCGCCCCTGGGAGATGAACGGCAACCTCTTTTCGAAGAAGGCGGGCTGCTACTCCCCCTCGCGGCTCAACATCACGATCGGGTCGGTGACGCTGACGGCCTGGCTGACCGTCGGACTCATCCACTATGCCGCCAGTGTCATCCTTTACGCCGAAGGCCCTGCCCTCTGCTGGCAGCCGCTGATCCTCGCGCTCATCCCCGCCTCGTTCCTCGCCGTTCTCGTCACGGCGGCTCGCAACATGTGGGGCCGGAGCCGGTCGCTGGTGAAGCCCTGACCCCGGATTTCCGGAAATGACAAAAGCGGACCCGAGAAAGGGTCCGCTTTTTTTCGGCCGTCCCGGCGGCTTACTTCGCCAGTTCGCGCGCCACGGCCAGCGCCTTTTCGTAGTCGGGCTCGTGGGTGACCTCGGGCACGTACTCCACGTAGCGCACCACGTCGTCGCGGTCCACGACCACCACGCCGCGCGCCAGCAGGCGCAGGGAGTCGATCACGAAGCCGTACTTCATGCCGAAATCCAGCTCCCTGTAATCCGAGAAGACATGCACGCGGTCGATGCCCTCGGCGGCGCAGAAGCGTTTCTGCGCAAAGGGCAGGTCGACCGACAGCGACACGACGACCACGTCGTCGCCCAGTTTCGACGCCTCGCGGTTGAAGCGGATGTTCTGCAACGAGCAGACCGGGGTGTCGACCGACGGAAAGACGCTGTAAATGCGCACCTTGCCGTGGAAAACGTCCGACGACACGGGTTGCAGACCCGCATCGGTGACCGTAAATACGGGGGCCGTCTCCCCCACTTTGCAGCGATTGCCGACAAGCGTCACGGGCTTGCCGCCGAAAGTTACCTTGTGATCCATAATTCGATAGTTTTTATAATCAGGTGGTTCAACGCAATTCCGATGCCACCCGGCTGCGAGCCGGATCTGCGGGACGGGACGCCCCGCACCGCGCCCCTCCGCATCTGGTCATCGGCCGGCTTTAATTCGCGCGACGGCCGCCGCAACCCCGGCATAGAGCGCCGGCAGGTCGACGCCCGCCACGCAGCGGTTCTCGACGACGATCCGTCCGTCGACGACCACCGTATCGACATCCGAGGCCTTGCCGCAGTAGACCAGATTCGACACCACGTCGTTGACGGGCTGCAAATGGGGTTTCTGAAGGTCCACGACGATCAGGTCGGCCAGCGCGCCCTCGCGGACGACGCCCAGTTCGCCGTCGGCATAGCCCATCGCCCGCGCGCCGTTCACCGTCGCCAGCCGCAGCGCCTCCCAGGCCGGAAGGGCCACGGGATCGCCCGTCGCGGATTTTTGCAGGAAGGCCGCCGTGCGCACCTCCTCGAACATGTCAAGATCGTTGTTCGAGCAGGTTCCGTCCGTGCCGACCGTCACCAGCGCACCCGCGGCGCGCATCCGCTCGACGGGCGCCACGCCGCTCGATATTTTCATGTTGCTCTGCGGGTTGTGCGACACGGCGACGCCCCGCGCGGCGAGTGTCTCGATGTCGCTGTCGGTCACGTGGATGCAGTGCGCGCCGATGGTCTTCGGCCCCAGCAGTCCCAACCCGTCGAGGTGTTCGACCGAGGTTTTCCCGTACTTTTCGCGCACGATGCGCACCTCGTCCTGCGTCTCCGAGATATGGATCATCAGATGCAGGCCGTATTTATCCGCCAGCCGCTTGCCGCGCAGGAGGTTCTCGGGCGACACGGTATAGGGCGAATGGGGCGCCAGGGCGATCTGCACCCGGTCGCATCCGGCGGCCAGCCGCACGGCCTCCTCCACCTGGGGCATCACCTCGTCGACATTCGAATCGAAGTAGTTGCAGCCCAGCATGGCGCGGATGCCCAGCCGTTCGACCGTCTCCACGCAGCGGTTTTCGAAATAGTACATGTCGACGAACGACGTCACGCCGCCCAGCAGCATCTCGACCACGCCGAGCGTCATGCCCAGCGCCACATCGTCGGCTGTCTGACGCGCCTCGAAGGGCCAGATATAGTCGTGGAGCCACTCCATCAGGGCGATGTCGTCGGCAAGGCTGCGTTGCAGGGTCATGGCCGCATGGCAGTGGGTGTTCACCAGCCCCGGCATCACGAGTTTGCCCCGGCAGTCGAACTCCCGAAGCCCGGGGTGCGCCGCGCGGAACTCCGCGGCGGCCGTTTCCGACTCCGTGACCAGCGCGATGCGGTTGCCGTCGACGCCCACCCAGCCCGCAAAGGTGCGGGGGGCGTTCCCGGCGGCCGTCATCGGCAGCACCGTCGCGTTTGAAAAAAGAATTGCCATATTTCGGTTCATTATGTCATTCGGTCCCGGACAGCGCCCTGCCATAAGCCCCCGCCGAGGCGGGGGTTTGGGGGTGGGTCAGACTTGCCAACGACGCCAAAGGCGGCGAAAGCGGCAGTCGACAGCACTGCGGGATGCCGATGACTCGTTCATATTCTTACTTATACTTCACTTTCACCTTTTCGGTCTTGACCTTTCCGCGGGGCTGCCCCTCGATCGAGTTGCCCTGCACGGTGATCACGTCGCGGCCGTCGACCGAATTGGAATAGACCTGGATCACCTTGTTGAAGGCTCCCGGCTCGCTCTTGTGGGGTTCGTAGATGATGCGGATCACCCCCGAATCGGCCGGCTCCACGGGACGCTTCGAGAACGACGCCTTGAGGCACGAACACGAAGTGATGACCCGCACCAGCACCAGCGGGGCCGTACCGTCGTTGACGAACCGGAATTCGCGGACCAGGTCGCCGCCCTTACGGGGCACGTCGCCGAAATTATAGGTCGCGTTCTCCAGCCGGAGGTGCGCCCCCTTTACGGGTTTTTCGGCATAGCCCGCAGCGAACGCCAGGCAGGCGAGGATTGTCAGCAGTAGTATTTTCATCGTTCAAATTCTATTCCGCAGTTAACTTAAAAATATATGTTATCACGCCGCCTTCAATCACAGTTCGACTTTCGGTAAATCGCGTTCTAAGCGCAGCTTTTCGCGCTTCGGCCACTAACTCTACATCGGATGTTGTAGATCCTTTCGGCTCATAAGCTGCACTTGTAACCCGCCCCGAAGCATCAACCGTCACACGAATAAGCACCACACCGCTCTTATTTTCAGGCTGTTCCGGCAGAGGCAGCACCCCTGCCAGTCCGCGCTTTTTCAGCCCCTGATCCAGCTGGTCCAGTCCGTCGGGGTTCAGTCCCGGGCCCGTGCCGCTGGCCTTGTCCTCGCCCTCGGGAGCGCGGGGATTGCCCGCATTGTCGGGTTCGTCGGCCCCGCCCTTGTTCATCTTGAACAGCGCCTTGGGGTTGGGCGTCTGCGTCACAGGGTCCTTGCCCGCAACCTGCGCCGTCTGCTCCACGGGTGCCGCGACATCGTGCACGCGCGGCTCGTTGGCCACCTTCACGGGCGGTCTGGGCGGCTCGGGAACGGGCGGCTCGGTGAAGTCGACGAGAATCGTGTCGCCCGGCTTGTCCGTCACCGGCGAGAAATCGAACGACACCAGCGCGAACGAGCCGGCCAGCAGCACGCCGTAGACCGCCGTCGCGATCATCGCCCACCGTCGCGGGGATTTATTATCGGGATCGTAGTAATACATTGGTTTCCCAATTAAAAATTAAGAATGAAAAATTAAAAATTGCCCCTGCGCCAGGGTGGCACGGATTTCATTTTTAATTCTTAATTTTTCATTTTTCATTGAACTTATTTCGGCGAAGTCGCCAAAATAAGTTTATAATTATTGTCCTTGGCGATATTCATAACCTTCACCACCTCGTCCACCGCAACGGTCTTGTCGCAGTGGAGCGAGACGGTAGCGTCCTTCTGCCCGTCGAGCCGCGCCTTGAGCGCCCGCTCCACGCCGCCGATCGAACCCACGTCCTGCAATTCGACATAGTAACGATACTTGCCGTGGCCCGCATCCTGAACCGACACCGTGGTCATCGCCTTGTCCTTCAACTGGTTCGAACTCTTCGGAAGCATCAGTTTCAGGGCGTTGGGGTTGATCAGCGTCGTGGCGATCAAGAGGAACAGCAGCAGCAGGAACATCAGGTCGGTCATCGACGAGGCCGAGAACGATTTATCGACTTTCGATCCGTGTTTGATTGCCATAACGCGCTATTTTTGAACGGGTTGATTCAGAATGTCCATAAACGCGATCGAGTTGGCCTCCATCTGGAACACCAGCTTCTCGATGCGCGCCACGAGGTAGTTGTAGCCGAAGTAGGCCGGAATGCCGACGATCAGACCCATCACGGTGGTCACCATCGCCACGTACATGCCGCTCGACAGCAGCCCCAGGTCGACCGTGCCGCCCGCGGCGGACATGTCCATGAAGGTCTGCACCATACCTAACACCGTGCCGAGGAAACCGATCATCGGCGCGCCGCCGGCGATCGTGGCCAGGAACGGAAGGCCGTTTTCGAGTTTCGAGACTTCGAGGTTGGCGACGTTCTCGATGGCGGTCTGCACGTCGCTCATCGGGCGTCCGATGCGCTCGATGCCCTTCTCAATCATGCGTGCGATGGGCGTGTCGGTCTTCTTGCAGAGGTTCACGGCCGTCGAGATCTTGCCGTCGGAGATGTAGTCGCGGATGCGGTTCATAAAGTTCATGTCCAGCACCGAAGCCTTGCGGATGGCCATGAAACGCTCCACGAAGATAAAGATCGTCACGCCCCCCAGCGCCAGCAGCGGCCACATCAGCCAGCCGCCTTTGGTAAACAGGGTCCACAAGCCCATACGGGTCTCCTCACTTACGGCCACCGCCTCGGCAGCCTGCAAAAATGTTGTCATAATGGTTTAGAAATATTTAAGTTTACAAATTTTATCCTTCCAATTTCGTTTCCGAGCGCCGGTTTTGCAGTCTGCGCCCGCGGGGGCGCACGCGCCCCGGCCCCTCCGCCCGCGCTTTTAGTCGGGTCGTTGTTTCACGGCTCCGGCATCAGGTCGGATTCAATCACCGCAGGGACATCTTTCACTTTTCAAGCAGTCTCTGCTCTCGCTTAACCGCAAAGTTCACCTTCTATTCATCCTCTTCCTCTTTAACGTATCCGAACGGCGAAAGCGTATCCGCCGGTTCGCGCAGACGGCTCCGGTCCGCATCTTCGGCCGCCTTTTCGGCCGCGCGGGCCGTACGGCGGGCGATGCGCCGCGCCTTGCGCTTCTTGTTCGTAAAACGCTCCTTGATCCGCTGCCGCAGGTCGCGCAGGTTGTCGAAATCCTCCTTGAAGTAGACGCCGATGCCGGTCTCCTGCAAACCCTGGTTCTCGTCGAAGCGGTCGATGGTCTGCGTGAAGGCTTTCAGCTTGAGCGTCCCGGCCCGGTCGATCAGGTAGGTGATGTAGGCCTCGCCCATGAAGTTGGACATCGAACTGTTCACGGCCTGCTTGTTGTCGATCAGGTAGTTGCCCTCGACCTCGACGAACAGCCGGTTGTTGATCAGGCTCTTCGACAGCCCGAAATCGACCTCGTCGCTCGTCAGTTCCGACTTGGGCCGGTAGCGGATCACCACGTTGTAGTCGGACGACGAAAGCCAGTTGCTGACCATGTTCGACACGAACTCCAGTCCCGTGGCCGCCGACACCGAGCTGCCGATGTTCGACGAGGCCTGCGACGAGTTCTCGGACATGAAGCTGTTGAACAGCAGCAGGTAGAGGAACTGCGTGTCGACCGTCTCGGGGGTCGAGAGAGCATTGGCGATCAGGCTCTGCGTCTCGGGATCGGAGCCGGGAACCCGCACGTCGAAGGTGATCGTGGGGTTCGAAAGCCGCTCGCCGAGGTGAATGACGCACTCCACGGGAACCGAACGGTCGCCCCCGAGGTCGGCCGTGCCCTGCAGGAGGGGTTGCAGCGACGCCTTGACCTTGTACACGGCGTCGATGTCGAGCATCGCGTTCATCGGCGACCCGGTCCACTGGATCGACGAACCGCTCTCGATGGTGAAGCGTTTGTTGATGATCTGCTGGAGCGACAGCATGAAACTGCCCTCCGCGATCGTATAGTCGCCGTAGATCTCGAAAATATTGGCCTTGGGGTTGATCTGGAGGTTCAGCGCGCCCGCGCCGCGCCCCTTGACCGTGTTGCCCGCCACTTCGAGTTCGACTTCGGCGTCGGGCCGCACGTCGAGCGCGAGGGTGATCTTCATCTGGCTCCCGGCGTCGGATTTCTGGCGGTGCTTGCGCTCGAAGGAGAGTTTCTTGCGCGCCACGTCGTCGAGCGTATCGGCCTGCTCGGGCTGCTCGAAGACCACGAAATCGGCGTTCGAAATGTTCGACTTGCTCGACAGCGGCATCACGAACGAGGAGTTGCCGTCGGTCGAGGCCGTTATATCCATGTTCACCGCCCCCTTGTCGCCCGAGATGCGGGCCGCGCCCGTGGCGAAGACCCTGCCGTAGAACATGTCGTTGTCGTCGGAGTCGGTGTCGAGCACCAGCATCTGCTGCGGGGCCACGCGCACGTCGTAGGAGATATTCGAAAGGTGCTGGAGGCTCATGTCGAAATCGAACCGCCCCCGGTTGCCCCGGGGGTCGAAAATCGGAACGTTCGAAGCCCGGAACCGGTTGTTCTTCACGTTCAGCACGGCCTCGGGCATCGAGTAGGTCACCTGCGTGAAATCGACCGTGGTTTTCAGCCCCGCGACCCGGATTTCGCCTTCGAGATCGGCCTTGCGGCCCTGGCCCTGCAACGTGAGGCCGGCCGAGGCCATGCCCTCGGTCGAGGAGACGACACCCGCGAGGATCGGGTCCAGCAGCGCCATGTCGAGACTGTCGACGTCCAGCCGGGCGAAATAGCGGTTGCGGTCGGGAGCGTAGAAACCGCGGATCAGCGTGTCGCGCCTGATACGGTCGGAGACCGTCACTCCGGCGCGGCTGCGGGCGAAGTCCCAGCGCGAGGCGAGGCGCATCGGCGGCGCGGGAATGTCGTTGACCTCCACGCTGTCGAGCAGGATGTCGGCCGTGATCTCGCCGCCGCGCAGCACCGACTTCATCGCCGCCGAACCGTTCGTGCGCCCCTCGATGTAATAGCCCATGCGCTCGGCGACCTGCGCGAAGGGCGCCAGGTCGAAATTATGCAGCGAGAGCGTCACCGAATCCTCGCGGCTGCGCGAGGCGACGCCGTCGAGCAGCAGCTCCTGCTCGCGGTTCATCACGTAGAACTTGTCGATCACGACCTGCGCGGTGTCGAGCAGGATTTTGCGGGCGAAAATCTGCCACGTCTTGTCGCCGCGGGTGATGTGCGAGGGAAGAATCCGCAAATCGACGACGCGGCCGTTGGGTCCGTGCTCGTCGGCCACCGCGGCGCGGAACCCGACGAGTCCCGAGACGCGGCGCAGGGTGTCGTCGAAGCCTGCCGAGAGCTGCACGCGGTTCTGCCGCGCGCCGCCCGTCAGCGAGAGGCGCGGAAGGTGCAGCACCCCTGCATAGAGATCCTCGGCCGAGGCGTAGACCGCCAGCGAGTCGCCGCGGTTCGAGGCGTTGACCGAAAGGCGCGTGGCAAGCATGCGCCGGCGCTCGATGTATTCCGACGCTGCCTTGAGCGACAACTGGTCGCTGGCCGGATTGAACAACAGTTGCAGCGACGAGCCGTCGGCGATCTGAAGTCCCGTCGACACGGCGTCGGCCACGGGGTTGAAATTGCGGATGTTGACCGACAGCAGCGAGAAGTCGTTGGCCACGGCGGCCTTGCGTTCCGAAGGCGTCTCCTCCCACTTTTCGCCGCCCAGCATCGGCAGGTATTTCCACGCGCTCCGGCGCAGGTATTCGAAGACGGTGCGGTAGCTGGTTTTCGACCGGAACGTGACGTCGGCGAAGTCCGAGCGCAGTTCCACGAACTTGCTCCGCTCGGAGTTCTCGCCCGTGACGGTCATGCTGGCGGCCGCGATCTCCTTGTCGTTGTAGCGGTAGCGGGCGTCGGTCACCTGAATGCGGCCGTTCAGATCGTCGAGCGAACGCCCTCCGGCGGCAGCGACGATGCGGCCCGAGAGCTGCGACACCGAGTCGCGGCGGTTGACGTGCAGCCGGGCCAGATCGGCGTGCCGCAGGTCCATCGTGAAGTCGTAGCGCGGCACGGAGTCGTTCAGGTCGACCGTGCCGAAGAAGTCGAAGTCGAGGTTGGGATCGCGGGCCGTGATGCGTCCGTCGAACTCGCGGTTGCGCAGGCGGCCGTCGAGCCGCAGCGAGTCGTAGACATAGCCGTTGAATCCCAGCTGCGTGACGTTGCCCACGACGTTGGCGTCGGCCACGCCCCTGCCGATCACGCCGTCGACATAGGCCGTGAGGGTGGCGTTGCCCAGCAGATCGCGGCGGTCGAGCAGCTCGCCCAGACGCAGGTTGCGCGTCTCGACATCGCCCCGCACGCTGCTCAGCCCCCCTTTGACCGGGGCCATTTTCAGGTTGCAGGAGACGTTGCCCACGCCCGTCGCGGCGCCCAGCTGCATGTCGAACGACGAGAGCAGTCCCCGGAAACGGGCATTGAGGTCGATCTGCCCGGAATTGCCCAGCACGCCGACCAGCTTGTCCGAGAGTTTGCGGCCCGCGATGCCGAGGGCCAGCTCGTCCACGGCCCGGGCCGTGGAGCGCAGGCGGGGAACCGACAGGTCGAAACGGGTCTTCCGGATGTCGGGAAGCCCCTTCACCGAGGCGTCGGCCACGAGCGTCGTCCCCTCGCCGATCTGCATGCTCCTGATCCGGCCCGTGAAATCGGACACCACGCCGGCGACCTCGACGTTTACGTCGGTGAAATCCACATGCCAGTCGCGCAGCTTCGGGGCGAAAAAGGCGATGTCGTCGGTCGAAACGGTCGTATTGCGCATCGAGGCGTCGATGCGCACCTCGCCGATGAAATCCTTGTACTGCGCCCACGAGTCGCCCGCCAGCGAGACGAACGGAAAGTTGACGTTCGAACGCGGCGTGATGATCGAGGCGTTCTCGAAGCCCAGACAGCCCTGCGTCATGTAGAACCGCCCGGCCAGGTGGTTCAGCACGAAGCCGCTGCGTTCGCGGGCCGAAAAGGCCGCAATGGAGGTGTAAATGGCCTGCCCGTCGATCGTGAAATCGTCCACGCGGGCCGTGATGCCGTAGAGGTGCATGTGCGAGAAGTCGATGCCGTGCTCCGGATCGCGATGGTCGAGCCGTTCGAGGCAGAGGTCCATGTTCTCGATCGAGGCCTTCTTCAGCGAGAGGCGGAAATTGCCCTTCTTGGGTTTGTCGGGGTCGGAAATGCGGTCGACGATCTGTTTGATGTTCATCTCCCCGCCGGGCGTCTGCCGCAGGTAAAGCCTCGCGTCGGCGATCTCGCCGCGGCTCAGCTCCAGCCCGCCGCCGAAGATGCCGAAACTCGTGATGAAGGCGTCGAGCTTCCCGACGTAAAGCAGCGTGTCGCGCTGGTAGTCCTCGACATAGAAGCCCTTGACCCTGACCTTCGAGAAGATGCCGATGTCCACGCGGTCGATCGACACGGTGGTCTCCAGCTTGCGCGAGACGAAGCGCGCGGCCCTGTGCACCGCGTAGTTCTGCACGGCGGGAATGTCGAGCAGCAGCGAGAGCGCCACGGGAACAATTATCAGCAACAAAACCGCCGCCGAGAACACCTTTCCCAATATTTTTATACCTTTGCGCATCAGGACTCCTATATAACCTGCAAATTTAGCGAAAATAGTTAAAAAACAATTATAATTCCGGATGGATATTACAATTCTCGGCATCGAATCCTCATGTGACGACACCTCTGCCGCCGTGCTCCGCAACAACGTCCTGCTGTCGAACGTCATCGCCTCGCAGGCGGTTCACGTCAAATACGGCGGCGTGATCCCCGAACTGGCCTCGCGGGCCCACCAGCAGAACATCATCCCCGTCGTGGACACGGCGCTCAAGGAGGCGGGCGTCGCCGCCGACCGGATCGACGCCATCGCCTTCACGCGCGGCCCGGGGCTGGTCGGATCGCTGCTCGTGGGCGTGTCGTTCACCAAAGGGCTTTCGATCGCCCGCAACATCCCGATGGTCGAGGTCAACCACCTTCAGGGGCACATCCTCTCGCACTTCATCGACCTTCGGGACCGCACGCTGCCCCATCCGGACTTTCCGTTCCTGTGTCTCCTGGTGAGCGGCGGCCACACGCAGATCGTGCGCGTGGACTCCCCGCTCGAAATGGAGATCATCGGCACGACGATCGACGACGCCGCGGGCGAGGCCTTCGACAAGTGCGCCAAGGTGATGGGGCTGCCCTACCCGGGCGGCCCGGTGATCGACCGTCTGGCCAAGGAGGGCGATCCGAAGGCATTCCGCTTCGCGCATCCCCGCGTCGAGGGCTACGACTATTCGTTCTCGGGCCTGAAAACCTCGTTCCTCTACACGCTGCGCGACGCCGTGGCCGCAGACCCCGACTTCATCGAGACGCACAAGGCCGACCTCTGCGCCTCGCTGCAAGGGACCATCGTCGAGATTCTGCTCGACAAACTCATCCGCGCCTCGAAGGAGACGGGCATCCGCGACATCGCCATCGCGGGCGGCGTCTCGGCCAACTCGGGCCTGCGCGACGGCATCGCCGAAGCGGGCCGCCGGCGCGGCTGGCGAACGTTCCTTCCGGAGTTCAAGTTCACGACCGACAACGCGGCGATGATCGCCATGGCGGGCTACTACCGCTACCTGCGGGGCGACTTCTCGTCGCTCGACGTCTCGCCCGTGGCGCGGCTCGAGGAGTTGTAAGCTACTCACTCACAAAAAAAATAATTTATGCAAACATCCAGATTCATGCGGGTCCTTTCGGGGCTGCTGCTGTCAGTTTTCGCCGTCACCGGCCCAACCGCCTGCAACGACAGCAACGACAAGAACACCGCGACGCTGACCGTCAGCACAGACGACCTCGTACTGGGCGGCGAGGCCGGGGAGTCCGAAACCTTCACCATCACTACGACCGCCGCGTGGAAGGCCGTCCCCTCGGGCGAAGGCTTCACGCTCGACAAGACCGAGGGCACGGGTGACGCTACCGTCCGCGTAACCGCCGCCGCGGGCAACTGGGACGGCTATGTGAAGCAGCTGGGCAGCATCGAGATCGCGGCCACGAGCGTCGACGGAGTGAAAACCGTCAGCGTCAGCCAGGACGAAATCACCCCGGTGCTGCCGTCCGAGGTAACCCTGGTGGCCGATTTTACGCTGGGAGCTTCGGTCGCCACCCCCGAGCTGCCGCCCTATTCGACGGATAACTTCACGACCGGGCGCCATGAGTACACGATCGGCGGCTACACATTTGCCATTTTCGTCGATCCGGACGAGGGCGGCAAATTCTACTGGCTCGACAACAAACAGTTCAGCCCCTCCATTCCGGATCCGGCCCAAGGACTGTTTTTCAGCAAATTAGGCGCATACGTCGAATTCCCGGCCATCGCCGGCAAAGTTCTTTCGGAGGTTCACTACCTGCCCACGAGCCAGCAGAACGACGTCAGCCTCGACCTGTTCGGCGCCGACAATTCGGAACCGCAGTATACGCTCGATTACGGCGACGACGGCACATGGTCCTACACACTGATCGACGCCCGAGAGAACCTGCGTTACCGCATCGAGATCACCAACAAGAAAAACGCGCAGCTCGCCAAACTCAAACTCGTCTACGCCGCGGCGAAATGACGCACGACATCCGGCAAAGACAAACCCCTCCCGGCCAAATGGCCGGGAGGGGTTTGTCTTTATTGGGAGGCGGCGGATCACTTCGCGCCGAAGAGTTTTTCCCGGAGCGAGAAGCCTTCGCATTTCGCGGCGAAGCTGTCGTACTCGGTGCGGAGCGATGTCATCAGCTCCCGGACCGACTGAATCTTCTCGGCACGCCAGGCGTTCGAGCCGCAGAAGGCGTAGCCGTTGCGGAGCTTGCCCTTGAAAGCGTTATAGAGGGCCAGCATGATGCAGTAGGGGCTGTGCGTCACGTCGCACGTCTTGATGCAGTCGAACGGGCACGCCTTGGGGACCTTCAGGCCCTCCTTCACGCGGTCGAGGAACGAGTTGCGAATGGCCCGACCCGGCATGCCGACGGGGCTTTGGATGATCTCGATGTCCTCCTCGTGCGCCTCGATGTAGCTCTGCTTGAAAGCCGGATCGGCGTCGCACTCGTCGGTGGTGACGAAGCGCGTCCCCATCTGCACGCCGTCGGCGCCCAGCGCCATGATGCGGTAGATGTCCTCGCCCGTATAGATGCCGCCGCCGGCGATCACCGGAATGCGGCAGTTGTGCTCGGCCTCGAAGGCACGGACCTCGGCCACGATCTGCGGAACGATGGCTTCGAGCGAATAGTGCTCGTCGGCGATCTGGTCGGCCTTGTAACCCAGGTGGCCGCCCGCCTTGGGACCCTCGACCACGATGGCGTCGGGGATGTACTTATATTCCGAGAACCATTTCTGGCACAGTACCTTCGCGGCGCGCGCCGACGAAACGATCGGAGCCAGTTTGGTCTTGGCGTCTTCCGTGAGGAACGACGGCAGGTTCAACGGAAGCCCCGCACCCGAGAAGATGATGTCGGCCTTCTCGGCGATGGCGGTCTTCACCATGTCGGCGAAGTTGGACATGGCGACCATGACGTTGACGCCGATGATGCCCTTCGTCGCTTCGCGGGCCTTGCGAAGCTCCTCCTTCAGCCCCCAGATCGAGGCGGCGCGATAGTCCTTCGAATAGTTGTTATAGATCGCCCCGAGACCGGCCGACGAGATGACGCCGACACCGCCCTGATTGGCCACGGCCGATGCCAGGCCCGCAAGGGAGACGCCTACGCCCATACCGCCCTGAACGATGGGCATGGAGGCGCATAAATTTCCGATTTTCAATGATTTCATGCTGTTTACTTAAAAGAATAAGTGACGTAACGGGGTACAAGGTACGGAAAATCGGAGCGTTTGGTTCCGCGCGGGAACATATTTAACGCAGACTTCACATTGTCCGCTCACAAAAACCGGATGCCGCGGACCCGTTTCTGCCCCCGGCCGGCGGCCTCGCGCTCGACGATGCCCGTCACGACATCCGCCGCGTCGTGCCATCGGTTGGCGCGAAACTTCCGGCGGTAGGTCGTCAGGTGGGCGTAGAGTTCGGGCCAGCGGAGGTTCCAGCCGCGGGGAAAACGCACGAGGTGGAGCGCCGTGGCCGAATTGGAGAGGATGCGCGCCTCCTTGTTGCCGCTCTGGTGGAACCACTCGACGCGCACGCCCGGCGCAAGTGCCTGCACGGCCCGGGCGAAACCGCGGCCGCCGTTGTTGCTCTCGATGGCGGCCTGCCGCGTGTCCGAGCGCACGAGCATCTCCCCCACCAGCGGCTCGGTCGCCTCCATCGGCTCGCGCGAATAGACCGCGTCGGTAATGTAAATCACCCCGTCGGCATCGACCGCATAGGAGAGCGAACAGAGGTAGTCGTCGCCCGTGTCGGCGGTGTCGGTGTAGTTGGCGCGGCGGACGATCTCGTGTGGCAGACAGTCGTACTCGGCGAAATTCAGCCCGTACAACAGCCCCTCGCGGGCCGACGGACGCCCCTGATACATCGCCTCGAATTGCAGCGGGTCCAGCCGCCGCTTGGCCTCCAGCAGCGCAGCGCCGTGCTGCCGCTCCCACAACGCCTCGCCCGGCTGGCGGGGGTCGACCTCCGTGGGCGGCGCGGTTTTCAGAGCCTCGAAATTGAGGTGCAGCCACCGGTCGGCAGGCAGCGTGTCGAGCTGCGACCACGCGCGCAGCTCCTCGACCGGCTCGCGGACCGCGAGGGCGCCGATCAGGTCCTCCTCGTGCCAGCGGGTGAAGACCACCAGCTCGCGCGAGGCGTTGTGCATGCGGGTCCGCACGACGGAGGTGTACCACTCCCAGCAGTTGGCGCGGACGAGCGGCGAATTGGCTTCAAGCGCGTCTTTATACATATAGTAATCAATTTTGTCGCAGATTAACAAATAATCGTTAAATTTGCGATAAAGATTGATTGACAGCGTTATGGAAAAATCGAAAAGAGTAGTCGGTTACGCCCGTGTTTCGACGGAGGCACAAGACATTACCCGTCAAATTGAACTTATTACGGCCTATTGTAACGACCGAAATTATCATCTAATCAAAATCATTCAAGAGAAAATTTCGGGAGCCAGAAAGGACAGAAAGAGCCTGAATGAACTTTTAGATGTGGACGATGCGGTCGCCGATATGATTATCGTTTCCGAACTCTCCCGTTTATCGCGTGAAGATGATATTTTATCCGTTCTTTCAACGATAAACGAACTTTTGAAACAAGGTGTCGATATTCTGTTTTTGGATAAGCAAGACCGCATTTATAAGGCTGGAACTATTTTATCCCTTTACGACATCATTACGCTGTCAGTAGAAGCCAAAGCAAGTGCCGACGAACGCTACAAGATTGCAGGTCGGATGCAGACGGGTTTACGCTCCAAACTGGCCGAGTTTAGCAATATGTTTGCAGGCGGTACGGTTCCTTTCGGCTACAAAGTCATTCACAATCCCGATTACAAACTGAACCAAACGCCTAAAAACCTGCTTGTCGTCGATGCCAAAGAAGCCGAAGCGGTAAAATACCTTTTTCAGCAGCTAATCGACGGCAATACGATACGGCAGACTGTAAGGGTTTACAATAAATTATACCCTTATAAACTCTCTTATTCGGGCATCTGCCGCATTATCCGCAATCCAAAATACAAAGGGGAGATATACCGACGGGGAAAATTGTACGGCCAAATTCCCGAACTGCAAATCATCACGCCCGAAGATTTCGACAAGGCCAACAAACAGATGCGTGAAAACAGCCTGTTTCAAAGCAACGCTCCGAAATACTATAATCCGCTGAAAGGTTTGCTGTTTTGCCCGTGTGGATGCGGTCTTTACATGAAACCCAACCACAACAGCTATCTAATCTATCGTTGTTCAAGTGCTTATAACGACAAACAGAAATGCGAAAATTACGGCGTCAAATGCGCTTATATCCTATCGTCCGTTTGGACTTGTGTAAAGGAAACCTTGCACACCGAGGAATACAAGCGTTTCAATACCCAGCGGGCAAATGAATTGCAGGGGATAAACAAGCAGATTCGGGAAACAATCACCCAAAAAGTCAATAGCGTCGATGAACTGAAAACGCAATCGGCATCGTTGATTGCCAAAATCAAGAAACTGAATAATGATGACCTTATTAATGAATTGGAAACCGATTATAACGTGCTTTGCAAACAAATCAAGCAAACCGAGCAGGAAATTTCCGAACTGAACGGACAGATAGCCGAAAACGATGCCGAAATAAAACGGAACGTGGAGCAGAAAGATTTTAGCAAGATGGAGCAGTCGGCCTTATACAAGGAAAAATTGCAAAAGGCCGTCTATCATTCCCTGTCTGCCATGCGTGGCATTTTGGAAATAGTCTTTAAGAACGGCATGACACGTTATGTACTGATTAAAAAGCACCGAAACGGCGGAACCTACCTTTTGCCCGATACGTTCAAAGGCGACATGGAGCGCAAACAAATTATCGTTCCGTCCCTACGAACCGACAAGGATAATCCCTATTCAGCCCAGCCGATGAATTTGCGCTACACGTTCGACGAATTTTTCAAGGCCATGCCCGTCGAAGAATACGAGATCCCGATAACGGAATGAAAAAAGAGGGCGATTGCTATAATGGCAATCGTCCCCTTTTCGGTTCGGCTAAACGACCGAACAATTAAAGAAGTTCCCGTAGCAGGTCAAGGATTACTTGTTCTTGTGTCTGCGTAGAGGTTTTGCGGGCATTTTGGATTTTATCCGCCTGCCATTGGGTAAGATTCTTTAATTTTTCTTCCATTTCAGAAGTGTAGGCGGATGCGTCATCGGCAGCATTATAACCGTCTTGGATGAATGTAATCAAATACTTTTTGGCGAGGAATTTAGCCGTGAATTTTTCACTTGCCGCTTCAAACCATTTGCGGCTCTTGGCACACCACCCGTCAGCCTCTTGCAGACATTGGGGCATTTCACGGGTTTTAAGACTTGCCACCAAATCTTTGGCTTTGAGTTTGTTGTTGCCACACGCCCAAAGCGAGATTGTCGAAAGCGGGAAATTGCGTCGTTGCAATTCCATAGCAAAATCAAAGGCCGCATTTGTTTCCTTAATGGCCATTGCGGGGGCTGCCATGTAGTCGGAACCTTTCCACGTTTTCGTGCAAATGTTCATTTCGGCAATGAGCAATGCAATGGCAACCCCTTTATTCAGCGGCTCAATGACCACCAAATCTTCAAGCGGCAAGCCTAATTCAAGGTAGGCTTTCAGACGGTGCTGACCGTCCAAAACAGCGTAATAATCCTTTGCATGTTCATCGGCAATATCGTTGCCGTCCAAATCGGTCAGGTGACCGCCCGATGCTATGATGGCTTTACCGTTCACCGCCGTAATGGGACACAACATCCCATATTCGGCAAGAGAATCCTTTTTTGCCTTAATCGCTTTTTCATCGGTAGGACGATTGCCTTTGATAAAAGCAAATTGAGAAGATTTGAAAATTTCAAAAACATTTAAGTTTTTCATAATATTTCTTACTCCTTGTTAGGGAGAGGCTTAAATTATGCTGCATCCCTTGCCCAAGCGTTTGCAGGTCGTCGGGTTTATCCCTTTCGACACTACAAAGAT